>ERZ1030833.65-NODE-65-length-14507-cov-6.956477_pt1 | contig 14507 bp, 10 predicted proteins | sample MGYA00517300_ERZ1030833 | MGnify/ENA primary metagenome ERZ1030833 (study PRJEB33718, sample SAMN03159658) | human skin metagenome | collected 2014-05-20 | study: EMG produced TPA metagenomics assembly of the PRJNA266117 data set (Human skin bacterial metagenome and...
CACTATCCTCTTCGTCGGCAGCGTCAGATGTGTATAAGAGACAGGACCGCAGGGGATAGTTGGCAATGGCGCCTCTTTTATGAGCACCTCCACATGACAAGCCTCCCGCCGCCCACGGACGCCGCACTCTGCCAGAGGCCCACAGGTGGCGCTCCAGACGCGCAGTCATCTAGCATCACTATAGAGGCTGGCACTCAGCGTGGTAAATGGAGCGAGCTGTATCGCTGAGTATTTTGGTTCACGCAGAATACCATCTTGCGCAGCTGTGGCCACAAGACGTGCTCCACGCTTGTATACACACACTACCGCATACACGATACTTAAGCCGATGACTTGGCAGCGGCACGGGCCTCACGCAGAGCCTTCTCCGAACCGTGCTTGGCGTAGCGCTGGTTGCGCAGGAACTTGGGGTCCACCTGTAGGAGTTAGTATGCATATTCAGGGATGAAGCACTCGCTCAGGCGGTCGTGACTAGGGTGGGATAGGCGACATGGCTTCCGACAGCCCTCGTCGCGATCTCGGCGAGTGCCTTCGAAGAGCAAATACGTACACCACGGAGGTTAGGGTAACGGTTCGTCCTGGGCTTCTTAATACCGTTACGGTGAGCCTTGCTCGTCTGGTTGTGGTTGGTATGGTTCTTCGACTTCGCCCTGTTACATTAGCACGCCGACATGCTCTGTACGTACATGTTGAGTCGGTTGGTGAATGGAACAAACGAAGCCGGCGACGGACGAAAAGCCTGGGAAATTGCCGCAGTAGTACATCACGTGATGTAATGGAGGGGAGATGATCCTTGTGACGCACCTCCATACCGACGTGGAGACGCGTGGGGCCTGCAGCGCGCGTCGTGCATCCGAGATGGCCGAGGCGGCGGATCCAGAGCGGCTGGTCCGCATGCGTGCGGCGCTGGAAAAGTTTTTGGGATTGATTGACCACAAGGCCACGTACGTGTTTTGCCACTCACATGCAGTGCCAAAAACTTCTCGCGAGTCCTGCCGCAAGTGGACCCGATTGCCGTAGAAAAGGCGCGTTTGCAGTTCCTCCAGGAACTCAAGACAGACATACGAGTACGTGTTGATGACTGCTGACGCCAGAATGACCTGGAAACACTTATATCCAAATATGAACTTTCACAGCGCCTCCAGGAGCTGGAGGAGTTGACAGCCGAGGCAGACAAACGACAGCACAACGCATTCGCCGACCTGAAAGATGTGTGGCGCCCCGACTTGGATATTCAGACGGCGATCCGTGCACGTGTGAGCGCTGATCAGGCACCGCGTATCGAGGCATTACAGGCGGAGCTAGCTGAGCTACAAGAACAGAACCGTGCATCCGAGGAGCGACTGCACGGCACCGAGGCGCAGATCGATGCAGTGCGTTCGAATGTCACGAGTGCCCTGGAAATGCTTGACAAAGTACGTATACCAAAGCTGACGCTCAGCTGCTGGTCAGTGTGTCTATCAATGCTCCCGAAGATGAGCAGGCATTGCGCGCCATGCTGGATGCGCTGCTCACTGAGTTGGGTCCCGTGTAGTGGTAATAGACTCCGACCCTCCACTTTGCTGGTGGACCATGTCATTCCAGCTGGACTGGCAGGGGCTGGAGCAGTCGTTTGCCGACTCGCTGTGCGAGCGACTCAACGCGTTTCTGTCGGGTGCGACCCTTCCATCCTTTTTGGGTCCGACGCGTGTGCATGCACTGGAACTGGGATCGGAGGCACCGGACATACAGGTCATACATGTGGGTGACGTGTGGCGTGAATTTCGAGAGGCAGAAGCACAAGCATCGGTTCACGCCCAGGCTCAGGAAAAGTGTACACGGTCATCCACGCCGCCACCACGCTTGCCGATGCGTCTTCGCACGTTCCGTCACTATGAGAACGACGAGATGCCCTTGTCGGTGCAGGGCAGTGGTGATGGTGATAGTGTGCTGACGGATATCGACGATGCCTCGTCGCACCGATGGAGCGATGTTGACTCAGACGTTGGCACCAGTGACATGTCTTGCACATGGGAAGAGAGCGCGCGTGAGCAAAACATACCGTCGATGCAGCTGCACTTTAGTGTCCAGTGGCTCACGTCGACCATTCGACTGTCGCTCACATCGTCACTTCAGATTGCCTACCATGACGACACCGTCATGAGCTTGCCCATCAGCCTCATTATCACTGGCTTGGAACTCTATGCGCAAGCGATCGTTGCGGTGGATGGTGTTTCAAATTGCATCCACGTTAGCCTCACAGAAGACTCTACGGAGCCATGCAGCGCAGATGGTCTGCGGCAGGTCTACGATGCAAGAATCCGCGTCCGGCACCAAGGCCAGCGCATCCTACCCTACCTCGGCGTGGAGAGCCAGATTGGCGAGCCCGTGAAGCATGTGTTGGAAAACGTCGGCAAAGTGGAGCGCTTTGTGGGTGACATGTTGCGGCAATGGCTCGAAGACGAGCTGGTGTATCCGCACTTTTATACATTCTATCTCTAGATACCCCTGCACGCCTAGCGCGTCCGTGTAGCGCGGGAGAAAATACCGCGGCGCTGTGTCGCGTCATGCCGGGAGGCGTGTTCAGCCATATAGTCGTTAATCGCCCGGACATCATCGCCTTGGCTCTTGGTGAGGTAATGACGAGCGGTGGCATCGTCAATGTCTGGTAGCGCGTCCCGCACGCGTGTAAGAGCTGCTGAAAAGGCTGGATCCGGAGGCGCTTGACTAGCCGAGCGCTGAACTATGCCCAGACCCATAGGCACACTGCCCGACGTCGAGGCAGCCCCTAGGGTGCGGGCAGAGAGGGAGCGGTTCATGACACTGGAAGCATTCGGCGACGTATGTGATGTAGGAGGCGCGGCCGTCGTGGGCGTGCGCTGACGAGAGGGTGTGGGGGACGCTGCGGTATTGGGTGTCAGCAGGTCGCGGCCGCGCTCCAGCTGGTTCATAAGAAAGGCCGTCGACGACTGCATGATCGAGGATGAGGCACCTTTTCGCGGCGAGACACGAGCTAATGAGATGCCGGGGTCGGCATGAGCGGCACTCTGTGCCTTGGCAAGAAGTGGATAAGGAATGTTGGATGGCAAAGGGAGTTCATTAGGAGTTTCTTTCGGATCATCGGGACGCGGCGACAATGTGGCTTCGAGTTCTTCCAGTTGCTGTTGTTGTACTTGGCGCGTTAGTACATCTGCCTGATTAGGGCGTTGAGACTTGACCTGCTGGATCCACACATCTAGATGCGTGGGCCGCGTCATGAGATCAGTCATCGCATCGCCAAATAAACGGGCGCGTTGACTTGTTGATACCGAGTCGTAATTCAGATTCGATGTGATGTCAAAGGCATGAGGCCACCACACATTGTAGCCGTACACGTCAAGACGATGCTCCGGCGCGGGTGGTACGTCTGACTTGGTCGATGGCGTGCGTGTCAAGGGTGTGTTGGGTTCGGTAGGCGTAAGTGTGCTGGCTGGCTTCACAGCAGGCTGAGGCGGATCGGGGGGCAGCATCGACTCGAGCGTGGATGGATGGCTCGGAAGGCCATGGGAGCCGCCCTGATACGGTGCATGGTGGTACGACACGGACACGTCGTCCAGTCCCCTGATAGGCTCATTCGTGTCCATGCCCAGATCTGTGAGGGCCGATGCAAACGAGTCAAACATGTCTCTCAGCGTATCTTGTAAGAGAGGTGATTTGGGTGTCTGGAGCCAAGGATCTGTGGGCGCCGGAGGTGCCGATGTGGGCGAAGTAGTAGGCGCGTCATTCGATGGTGGCACATCAGGCCCTGGAGGCTCCGCCTTGTGCGACTCAGCTCCTGCCGGATCGTCCGAGTACGCCGAGGCGGTGGAGTTACTGCGTGACAGGCCGATATGTTCGTTATGAGCCGAGTCTTGCTGAGCGTCGTTTGGTAGCGACCAAAGCGGACGTTCCGGCGTGTGAGGTGAAGATGACAATGACACCAGCGAATGTGCGACTCTATCATCAGCGATATGAGCTCTTCGTGATGGCATAGGCGATGAGACGGAGCGTTGTGATGGTGGCATACTCCGGCCTTTGTGCGGCGCAGAAGATGTGCCCGGTAGACGCGCACGGTGCTCATCGTGTTCAGCATGGCCACCAAGATGCGATAGTATAGTGGGGGATTGGCTTGCATAAGTGCTTCGCAGGGATGCAGCCCTGGACACTGGCGATCCCTGGTCAGCGTGTTCTAACGATGAGAGGAGGGATGCTGTATCGCGCGTCATATCGATAGCATGTTCGCTTGCTGTACTAGCAGCATCATTGTCGGAAAAAACAGCCACGTTCGATGCGTGCGATGTGCGCGATACGTGCCTGGGCGAATCAGATGCAGCTGAGGCAGCACGAGGCCGAGTTATGGCGGCATTACGTTTGAGACGGGCCGCAGATCGTCGCGGTCGGGCTTCAGGCTGGGCAACGTGCAAATTAGAGAAACCTGTGAGAGGGGACGCGAGCATCGTCGGTGATCCGAGTGTTGAGGCAGGAGCAGATGCCACCCCGTTCGTCGAGTCCACGCCGGAAAAGGAATGAGCGGTGTGGGGCTCAGCGGCAGACAAATCTTGCGTCGCATGAATCTCTTGGACGAACGAGGTGTCCAACTGGGTCACTGCGCTCATGTAGTCCGAGATGGATGGATCAGCTGCTTTCTCGACGTCGCTCATCACCCCGTGTCGTCGCCCGGCTACCGCCGGATGGAGGTGAGACGGCACGCTGAGGGTTCGTTGACTAAGCCGCGACAGACGCGCGTCCTGGGAAAAAGGGCCCTTTTTCGCGTGCACGTACGCCATGCCACGATCGATATGGCCGGTGCGGCACACCTTTGACCTCGCGCTGATCTTGTTCGTGCTACAGCCGACGCTTTTGGTGTTCACGTTGGTCGACTTTGCACGTACATCGGAGAGCACCACGTTCCTCGGCCAGAGCTTCGCGTACCTGTCCAGGGTACTTCGACCCGGCCAACGCGCGTCGAATGTGGACAAGACTTCGCTCGTATGGGAGGCTATGCACAGTCTATTTGGCATCGCCCTCACGCAGGCGTGGTATTGCGTACGAATGAGTGGATGGCTTAGTATGGCCGAAGGATACGAGCGGAAGGAAGACGCCGCGGCACTGAAGCGGCGCCGTATACCTATTCGTGCCCAGGTCGAGGCCATTGTGTTTTCTTCATTCTCGCTACCGCTGCTGTGGGCCCTATCAGCTAGCATCATATTCGCTCTTGGTGCGCCGGCGAATACAGCCTACTTTGGCACCGCCATTCTTGCGGCGCATGTCACGCTTCTGGGCTTGTGGCCCGTTTCTCACATTCTCGGCCTACCACCTTCTCCCATGTGGTCGCGAATCCTGGCTGCACCATCTCATGCTACGCCTGGTGAGATACTGGTGCTCGTGCCGAGCGCGTGTGCTTGCCTCGGTGCCGCACTTGGTGCATGGGCACAGGCCCTTGACTGGGGCCGTCTGTGGCAGACGTGGCCGCTGCCCAGCATGTACACCTCGGCTATCGGACTCGTGGTGGGCCATCTACTTGCTTTCGTCATGGCTATGTGGCAAAGGCCTCGGATGGAATCGAGCCGGCCGCCTGCAACGAGGCAAACACGTTGACAGCACGCGTCATGTCCCAACCATTCTCCCCGAGGCACTGCACGGCATATGGGTACGTCAGCTTGGTCTGCGCCGAGAGCTCCAACGACATCGCATGCTGCTCGGGTGTCAGACCCGGCGCTGCGGAGGGGCCCATCGGCAAGGCATTTGGCTGGAACGCTGATTCGCGTGAATAGTGCCGTAGGGTCAGCATATCACTCACAATGACACACGGCCAGCCTAGCTGCTGTGCTGGTGACGCGGGAGGCGCGGGCGCCACTACGAAGACACGGTCAAAGGATCGGATGCCTTGAGAGGGTGCCTCGCAAAACTCGCCATGCACATTGATAAAAAGAAGCGCATCTGGTCGCTCTGTTGCACTCGTCTGAGCCTTGACATCGACGTTCGGCAGCAGCCATGCGTCCACGACAAACTTGCTCGCATCGTGCAAAGGATGCATCGTAATGGGTAACCTCTTAAGAAATGCAACGATGGCTTCTCCGCCATAGTGCATACTTCGTAACAGCGGCTTGACATTGTGCGTGCGCATCAAATTTCGTGAGCCCAGCTCGATGTACTTGTCAAATGTCAAATCCTTTTGGTGCGGCATGGTATGCATCAGTCGCTCCGCACGCGCTCGTGGTGGTGGACTCGAATTAATGCTGTATGTGAACCGCGCATTCGAGCTGTACACAGGTCCGAGACGCGTGCGATCCTGGTCATAGGCTGAAAAATACAGGGAGAGAAACTCAGGCACGACCTGCTTGGCATCACCATCCACAAAGCCAGGTCGCGTCTGCACACAAAAGTGCCGGAGCGGCACCTGTGACGCTTCAGGCCCAGCCTTTTTGTGACCGCGGCCCTGAAACAATTGCGAAAAGCCGCGCTCGACGTCCATGACCGGCTTCATGTCAAGAATACGTAGGTCCGGAAACTTGACCAGCACATCGCGGCGGTATCCATCTTCATTGCCACCTTCCACAGCGTTTTGTTGGAGTGGATTTCCTAATAACACCAGCTCTTGCAGGGCATGCAAACCATGTCGTTTGGTGACGAGCACATCAAGATCACGCACCCAGCGTAGGTCATTGCGCTCAAGCGATAAGTTTGCGAGTTTCGGGATATATTGTCCAAGCAAAGCGAGGGGCTGTAGGTTTGTCCATGCATTTCCTGCCAGGGACAGAGTCGAGAGGGTGGGGAACATGTCTGCACTGAGTTTCCACAGCGCCGTGCCAAGATCACGATGAGCACCAGGCGCACCAGGCGGCACTATATTTGCTTCAGATAAAAAAGCATCTTGCTGCATGTTTTCGAGGTTGAGCAGGTTCATGGATGCATTCCAGCGCGACGTAAGAAAACGTCGCAGCGTCTCGACAACGTTCGTCTTGGGCGACACGTCTGACGCTTTGGTCAAAGCATGCGAGCCCAGCACTGCACCTTTTCGTGCATTCGCCGGTCGTATCCCGCTGTTCACATTCATAGCGGCCTTGCGATTCACTGCGCCCCGTCGACCGCCATGCGCCGGATCTGATCGTGCCATTTTCCGGCGCTGGGCACGCGTCATGCTCTCACCAATCTGACCATCATCGTCGACCGTCATGGAATCATCTTCCATCAGACCCGCCCCACGTAAAGCCCGCGAGACGAGCGGTTTGTGCGTTCGCTTTGGCATGCCTTCGGGGGAGTGCAACGAGTGTCAAGCGGTGGATGCGACTTTTTCTGAGCTGACTAATCGCTCAGAGGAGGACTGACCATGCATGACACACGTCTTGTTCTGGGCTGCATTGATGGACCAGGAAGAGGAGGCGCAGGTCGTGATCCCCGATCTCGAAGACGAAGATGTCCTAGGAAGCTGCTTCGATGCGACTTTAAATAATGGATTCTCCAGTCCGAATGGGCTACCAACAGATCCGCGTTCTGCCGACATCTCGGATGCCCAGCACCTTCCGCCACCGTTCCCCACACCGTCTTCCTCCTCGATACCCATTTCCACAAGCAAGCGCACTCCAGGAAAGCTGCTTCATTTTCGTACAGCATCTCTCACTGCAGATGAATCTGCGTCTATTTCCGCCAAAAGCTCATTGCGCTTTGGCTCTTCGTTCTCCAATGCTTTCCAAGGTATGGACTACTTTCAGTCACCCGGCCGTTCAACGGACGCACTGCACAATTTTTCATTCCCAGTCAAGAAGCCTTCATTTGCAAGTTTGCGTGCAGCCATCAAGGGCCAGCCATCGACGCCCACACACAAGGAGCCGTCTTCAGATGCTGGGCCTTCTCCTTTGAGTCGCTCTGCTGACATATCGGCGGTTTCATCGAGCCTAATGCAATCGACAAGCACGCCTTGGTCAGTCAAGTGGCATAAAAAAGGAGCGTCACAAGACGGGTCCCTCTCTGGTCCACTGAATTTGAGCCCCACACGACCGATGCGCCCCCAACACGCTCACAAAATCTCACAAATGTCGGACATGTTGGCCGATGGAATGCCCGTGTCGCCACTAGGCAATGTGGCTTATCCCACATCACACGATATGCTGTCCTCACCTGTGGAAGATGTCGATGCTTTGCATATGCTCTCGCCGTTCAGTACTACTCCGTCTGCAGAGCCCATGACATATGCCATGCGGCAGATATTTGCCCGTTTCCAAGCGTTAGCTGATGATGCACTGCATGCTGTACTCGTAACGCAGCAGGACTGCGACGTTCTTTCCATCCTTTTTCCAACCCAGGCGCACCGCACGGGCTGGGACGATGTGCTTTCGACCATGGCGAGTCTTGCTCGTCATAATAGACCTCTCGTGATCGAGTCGCTGCTTACATGGCGGTCCGATGTACTGGACCATCCTCTGTCTCTTCGTCCTACGCATAGGCGACCCAGTGATGCGCTCTCCATTTCCAGCATCAACAGCGTCGCTGGCGACGTGCTTCATCGCCGACGAGCACTAGCTTCAACATACTTGACCAGCCAAGCACTGCTTGTGACTGTCCCACCCGGCACAAATGACCGCATGGGTGACGAAGAAGAGGACCCTGCGATGAATGAATTTGTCACGACCGTTTTCCAATTTCTACACCTATGCTCGATGGACCGCGAGAGTGAGCGTGGCTCACAGACGCGGCTGCATACTTCGCTGCAGCAGCAATGCTTTGATGTCGTGGCGCGTCTGATAGGCGAATTGTCTCGACATTGTCTGCCGATGCTAGGCGCCCAATTCGTCTCGATCCTGCAGCAATCAAGTACTGTGGTCGTGTCCCGTGACAATGAGCTACTGACTGAAGCTGCCGTCCTGGGCATGCGATACCTGCGCATCATCACCTATCCAATGGATGTATTTGAAACCGGTGCTGAGTTTTTGCAAGTGCTCGCACGATTCTTTGTTCACTCGCATGGGTATCGGATCAAACGTGCTTTTGCGCGTGTGCTGCACACGATTATTGAGCCCGTGGCTCGTACAGCGTCAGCTGAGCTATTTCATCCGACTTGGATGGATGCTATGGCAACGCTCATGCCAAAGACCCAAGGCATGGCTATGCGTGCGCGCTACTTCGGTACGGCTTACCCCTTATGGACTGTGGCGCTTTGTGCTTCGCCGCCAGATGTGCTTGTAGATCGCTGGTTTCCCTGTGTCGAGGCTGGCTGGTCGCGTATGCGTGAGCGAAAAGATACAGAAACGCGTGCCATGGTATATGCTTGTGCGGCTCAGTTGTTCTGGGCCTACCTGTTTCGATGCCATGAGGGCACCAATCCCACGCAGCGTCGCCTCGATGCATTCTTCGGACTGTGCTTACCGCCTGTGCGCTCCAACGTGTCACCAACAGACGTTTGTGTGGATTCGTGTGTCGATATGTTGAGCGCGGCTTTGTACCGACAATTTGAATATACATACCCCTTGATTCTCGACATGCTACGGCATACAAGTCTTGACAAGAAGTCGGCACCTGCCGTGTTTCAGCCAGACTTGCTGCAGCCTGTGCGGATGTGCATTGCTATCCGTTCTGTGGCTCGCACACGTCATTACTACGTGTGTGGTGAAATGCCGAGTCTGCCCGGAGCTGCATTACCATCGATGGAAGAACTGGCGATCGAACCTGAGGGGTCTGTGGCGGTTCCCAATGCACATGTTGAGCAGGTCCAGATGCAATTGGATGCGGTTATGACACAAATTGCCTTGCATTGCGACTACCTTTTGAAAGACCTCACGGTTCTCGATGGTCAAGTGCCCTTAGCTCCAGGGACGAATGCGCCTCATTTACCAACCACGCCTGGATCTGAACCTTTCGAAGTTCGCACGCACGCTCAAGGTGCATTTACCGTGGCTTATGCTGCTGAGCACCAGCCGTATCTCGATCTGCTTCGTACCTGCATCGAAACATGGCCACGCTGCATGTCCCACTCGGTAAGCAAGGCTACATGTCACTCTCTCCTCTTTCGCGGACTATTTTGCGTCGAGCCTCGTGTCCAGCAGGCAAGCGCAGCTGCTCTCTCGCGCATTGCTCGTGGTGGCGAAGAAGCGCATTCGATTCTGCGGGCGCTTCTGCAATGGCTTTTTCGCAAGGATGGCGTTGTCTGGGAGCTTCAGTCCCATGCTGATGTACTTGTTGCACAGTTTGCCCAGGTTGCAGACGTAATGGTTTCATTGCTTGAATTGTGTGGCACTGAAACACCACCTCCTGACGAGCTCGAGACGGGTGCCTGGTTGCTGCTCTGCGTCCCCAGCTCTGTTTTGCGACATCGAACAACGCGTCTCTTACTGCACCACACATCCTTATCAGAGTTTTATACGAAGTTTTTCATGCGCCCATGTACTGACTTTATCGACCAAAGCACGTCATCACAGCTTTCTGCATCGCAACGCGCTCGCATTGCAAAGTGGCGCGATGCTGGCTCAGCGTACCCCCTCAATCGTCTTGCAAGCTCGAGCGAAAATGGCACTTTGTGGTCTGCAGCACTCCCGCGTGTTCTTCAGCACTTGGAGCAAAGGGCGCCGCACTTAACTGAACAGCTATATGTCCTGCTTCTCGGCGCAGTCCAGCGTCTCGAGCCTAGCATGGCGTCCATTGCACGCCTGCGCAAAGGTACGGCGCAAGTCCCTCTCACACTCACGTTCTTGCGGCAGATATGGCGCATGTACGTGCTGGCCTTGTGCACTGTCTGTCGAGCTCATACCCAGCACATCGCTCTGCTCATGCCGTACCTTGTGTGTGATGACTATGATCTGCAGTCGACTGCCGCCGAGGCCCTGAGCCATTGCCATGCGCTTGCATATCCTACCCTCATTTCCGCGCTCTCCCACCTCTTTGACAACATGCATTGGCCCGTCCGTCTGTGTATTGGTCACATACTTGCCCAAACGACAGCCGCTCTCACATCGGCATCTTCCTTGGCACCATGGCTGCTAACGTGGATCCATCAGACCATGCACATCTTACAATTCGACTTGGCACCTGATGTGCAAGTGTATCGCCTACGCCGTTATTTATGCATGGTGCTCGCTGGTTTTTACTCAAGCCTAGAGGCTGAGCATGCAGCACATGTCTTTCCCGTGGAACTGCGCATGCGTCTCCTCATTGTGCTGCACGACTGGCGCTCTCTACAAGATGCTTCACGTCTTGCTGCCCAGCTTTCTGCCGCATTGGAACGGACGGCGTCGAAGCCGAAAGACAAGATCATTGTGTCGTTACGTCACGAACTGCATTTGCTCGCACTCTGTGCTGAAGATGCAATGGCTGCATTATGTGCTGGCGGCTTCGGTTCCACGACAATGGATACCTCCCCCGTGCTTACATGGCTATGCGAGATGCTTGCTGCACCTTCGTCCCATACACGCGATACAGCGCAACGTGGACTGCGAGCTCTGCTCATGCACAATCCTTCAAACGCTGTGGTACTGGACACTGTCGTGGCGTATTGCTATCATGACCTTTCTCAATCCCATGCAAGTCGCACGGCATTTGCTGTATTATGTGACACATACCCACATCTTGAGATGCCCGCAGCTCACATTGTATGTCTCTCTCTATGTCTTCTTGCCCATCCCGATGTTCATCTGCGTACACGCGCCCTAAATATGCTTGAATCATTCACTGACCGCCAATCCACGCCAGTATCACTTATCTCCATGTCCCCATCTGTTCTTTCTTTTCATCCGGCTGTGTATCTCGACGCTCAATCCTCTATCTCACAGCTTCTTTCTCATGCTACTGTTATAAACGCGCTTGCCGAGTGGACGCGTCGTATTGACGATATTCCCCCATCTTTCCACGAGCCTGTCCTTTCGCTTATACCCCCATGGCTCCGAGCTGCATCTTTGGGGAACGAGAGTGATGCACTGGTACATCTTGTAACTCTGTCTCACCTCTTCGGTCGCGCACATCCGCTCGCCGTGCGAAATCTGTGGCAAGCAGTGGGATGGTCTACAGCGGATACTCATGCCCTCCTACATTTTCTACACACGCGCACATTGCACTATCGGAGCTTCGAATTCTTGGAGGTGGCTCGTCTGATTGTCGCAAATCTGCCTCCGGCAGCTAGGCAAGTCGCCCAACATGCTTTGCTCGAATCCATGGTTCCTGAAGCTGCCATCCCTTATTCCCCCTCTGGCATCTCTGCTCTCTCGATTGATGCTTACTTCCCTCCACCAGGCACTGAGCTCATGCCACTTGCACCCACTCTCATCTCGCTTTTATTCTTTGGCGAGTGTGTAGATGCATCGCTACTGCGTCACGAACGCCTCCCGATTGTTCTACATCTGTTATGCATGTATCTGGATGGTACATCTTCTGCTCTGCACAGCAGTATCCTGCGTGCGGCCGAGCAAATCCTCAGTGTGTTACCCACTCGCATCGAGCTGCAGACAAACCTTTTTTTGGCTCTTCGCTCAGCCCATGCTATGAGTCGTATCGATTTGGTGACATATGGAGCGATGCATGTTCCCCAAAAGCTTGAAGTGCTTGTCAACGTCCTGTGCGATGCAGTAGAGCGGCACGTCATTCCCATTCGTGATGTATGGTGTGATGTTGCTCAGTTCTGGGCAGTCAATGCGCCAGTGCGTCGCATGGCATGCCGTTCGCTTCAAGTGATGCGAGCTCTGCGTCCAACATATGCCGTTTCAGCCGTGCCTAGCTTACTTGCGCGTCTTGCAGAGACCCTACCTTCGTCTGAAGCTATGCCGTATACGCTCGAGTTATTAAGCACACTTGAAGCGATCATCCCTACGGCGGTCCCCGAGGTTCTTGCACCTATTTTTTGGGCCGTCGCAGCATGCGTCCAGACAACGTGGATACCAGTGTTTGTGGCAACTGTGTCATTACTACACACGTGGATGGACCATATCGACATGTCCCTATCAACGTGCAATACACTATGGACATCACGTCCCTCATCCTGGAATGTTTCAGCTGCTGGCATCCAGTGCGCTCTTGTTCGTGGGTTACGCCTCCCCCGTTGCGATGTCATGGTCTTACATCTACTAGAACGCATGGCACACATTGAGCATCCTGAACTCCTTGAAAGTACAATGCAGGACCGAGTTCTTACTCTTTTTACGGCTGCTTTACCGTGGTTTCTGCAAGCTTGCGAAAATGAAAAGTCAGCGCATCATGCTTTGGTACTGCGCCTGGGGGATGCTCTTACAAACCTGGCCAACGATGCTCAGCGTTCTGATGTGGCACGTATTACAGCATCTATTGCCCGTGGGCGTTTCCGACGTGCCGATGATCTAGCTCGGCAGGCGGCTTTATCGATTGCTCTCGGATGTACACAACCGCGTGCAGTACATCTTGTCACACTCTTGGTCTTGATGCTGTACCACGAATCGGAGGACCTGTGCCGGCTTGTGCTCTTGGCTTTACCGCCATGCCTTCAGGCACTACAAGCCCAGGATATCTCTTCCCTTGTACCTGATGTGCCGCTGGATCCACTTGTGCGTTTGCTGCATTCACCGCTCGCTTCACTCGCACTCGATGTACTGCATTCACCCATTTTTGTTGACGAGTCTTCCACACCCACCCTACAAGTATGTGGCTGGACAGGTCTATCAGCTGAATCAGACGCACGCATGTCATGTTCCAATATGCAAGCTGTGTCTAAAACATGGTCAGTGCCAGATTCAGAACGCGGCGTTCTTGCATTTGTGCCAGACGGAGATGGAGACGCCGACGATGAACGAGACGAACTAGATACCTTGGCGAGTCAACTGGACGACTTGGCGAGCTTTTTCGTACAGGACAGCACGGAACCGCCATCTCCGCAGCCATCACAAGTTGCTAAGATCCTTGCAAGGTCAGCACGTCATTCCTACATACCTCAGCCTTCTCTCGAGACGACAACCAATTCTCTCGACGCATCAACCGCATCGTATGATACCATCTCTCTTGCTCCACAACCACTATCCTTTTCTACATACAGTCCGGACCCATTCTTGAGTGAAAGCACGAAAATATCAGCACCAATTGACGAAGCTTCCATCAAAAATGTAAGCCTACTTTAAACGGCCGCCGATCCACGGCCCATGGCTTGACGAGCCGCACCTTCCGGCAATGTCGGCAATGTTCGGGCCGATTTGGATGCGGGCGGAGGCAGGAAGCCTACAGCCACGAGCCACGACAAGTACAAACCGACAAGTGGCACATCTACCCCGCGTACAACGTCCAATTCGTGTGCCTCTGTCAGTAGTTTTGTAGTGTTGGCATCGTTTAGTTCAGGTGACTTGGTTGAAGTCGGCAAATCGTCCAGCACAAAGTGGAGAAGGGGGAACAGGGCGTTGGAATCGGCATCAAGGCCCGTGTTTCCTGCGGCTGCCGAGGCTAGGACATGGTTCTCGAGCGCTGTACGCCACTCTAAGTATTCGGCAGGCCGCACATTCCAGCCATATTCAATGAGTGCGCCAAGGAACTCATTGTACCGAATTGTCGGGTGCGAAGTCACATGGAACACT
>ERZ1030833.67-NODE-67-length-14201-cov-6.491022_pt1 | contig 14201 bp, 10 predicted proteins | sample MGYA00517300_ERZ1030833 | MGnify/ENA primary metagenome ERZ1030833 (study PRJEB33718, sample SAMN03159658) | human skin metagenome | collected 2014-05-20 | study: EMG produced TPA metagenomics assembly of the PRJNA266117 data set (Human skin bacterial metagenome and...
ATGAACACGATCGAAATGCAAGCCATCACAGCGCTAGCCCATCTTCGTTCTGCCGTCTTATACTTCATGGACCTATCTGAGCAATGTGGCTATTCTGTCGAAGCCCAGGTACTCCTTTTCAACAGTATTAAACCGCTGTTTAACAACAAGCCTACTTTTCTCGTGATAAACAAGATTGATGCTGCCAAACTAGAAGATCTAGACGAAGACAAGGCAAATATGGTGCGCAGTGTGATTGAAGAGTCTCATGGCAAAATAAAGATGATCGAGATCAGCACTTTTACTGACCACGGTATCATGGACTTGAAGCAGCAGGCCTGTGATGCATTGCTTTCGTCCCGCGTAGATACCAAGATTCGTGGCCCTAAAGCGGACTCGATCCTGAATCGTCTTCATGTGGCAACACCTCTCAAACGCGACGATATTGAGCGTGCTCCTTATATTCCAGAGTCTGTCCGTGATGGATCAAGGAAGAAGTACGACCCTGAAGATCCTGAACGCCGCATCACTGAGCGTGATATTCAGGAGAGGCACGGTGGCGCTGGTGTGCACAACATTGACATGAAGAAGAATTACATTCTGGCTAACGATGAATGGAAATATGATAAGATTCCTGAAATCTACGAAGGCAAGAATGTGGCCGACTTCATTGATCCAGATATTCTCACTTCGCTCGAGAAGCTCGAACGCGAAGAAGAAAAGTTGGAGGCTGACGGCTTTTACGAGGAAAGTGATGAAGAACTCGACGATGAGGATGCTGAAATTCGTAAGGTTGCCCAAGCTATCCAGCAGCGCAAGGACAAGGCCAAGTCTTTAGCACAGGCTAAGAAGGCCCTGCAGACTCGTCCCCAGATACCTCGCAAGCTGCAGCACCGCTCCTTGTCTCAGATGACCGAAAATATGCGCGCTTCTGGCATTGATCCCAGCAATATAGAAATGCGCGCAGAGATTCTTGCTAAGGCCAAGGGTCTCATCGGAAAGCGCAAAACACGTGAAACACAAAATGAAGACGCCAGCATGGATGAAGATGACGATGGTGAAGCAGAAAATGATGAGACGATGTCCGTCGATGATACACCAGAGCCTGCATCTTCACGCAAAAAGATTCGCGCTGCCCCGACAAAACAAGGCGTATCACTTACGCGCGGCAAAACTTCAACCACTGCTACAACGAACAAGTCGGGTGGTGCTATTTCTGCCCGTGCAGGTGCAGCTCGTATTCCCGCCCGCAATCGTCAGGCTGAGGGCCTTCGAAGCAAGGCCCAAGAACATAAGGCTCGCGAGCTGCACAGTATGGCTATTCGTGATCGTAATCGCGAGGCTCGTGCCGGTGAGTCTGACCGTCGTATCCAGGCGAGCAAGCCCAAGTGGCTTTACACCGGTAAGCGCGGCCTTGGCACATCACGTAGCCGTTAGTCTCGTAAGTAGGTGTATCCTATATGAAAAGCACTTTGTTTCATATGTACTGACCACGGGAACGACGTGGCGAGGAGCTATAAGAATGGGAATCGTCGTACCAAATTTTTCTCCATGAAGACTGACATAGGGAAGCCCGGCTTCTATATCGGGGGTTGGCACACAAACGTGCCTCGCCATTCTTCGGCGCACAATACCCCTGAATGGAGAAGAATGGCAGTGAAGAAGGCCGTATACGTTGAAAACTAATTAAAAAGCATCAAAGGCCCTATTCGATTTAGCCGCTCGTACAAACCATCGGTTCCTCCTCGACATAAGTATTGCTATGTATGTCACAATATTCCGATACATTTAATCTACTAAACGGCATTACATAGGATGTATCCATGTCTAACAGGTTTCCATGAACTATGTCTCCGTTGCATCATGTTGAGAATGGCTACGATGACTCTTGAGCAGGTCGATAGACCTATGTCAGCAGATCATAATAGCAGGACTCCGAACTCCAATGTTCTGCCACATAACCTTGTCGCATTTAACGCCGCCAAGGCCGATACCCCAGGTTCATCAGGTATGCGAGCTTCCATGCCCCATAGAGCCTCTCTACGTATTAACATACCAAGGACTCTGCATTCCTATGCAGCTCTATTTCATTTTGTGACCATGCCAATCCATATGTGCGAATGAAACGGGATGTAGGACGCAAGAGCCCTTTGTGCCATATAGTATCCACCAATACGAATTCGAGTTGCGACATCCCGCATGTTTACGCAAGGTCCATTCTCAGTCTACTTAACCTTGCTGAATAATTATGTGCATTACGCCGTGCTTACTTGTGATACACGAAGAGCGCCAGGTAGACTCCGCACCACGGAAACCCTAGTTTGTTAGGAGCGATTAAGAGTGACGCGCTCATGACGTTGGGTCATTTGTTAAGGGGTATTATTGCCTTACAGGCATGCCTGTCTTTGTTCTTCCTTATTTCTGGCTCACAAGCGAATGATCATGTCATGGTTCGTCGCCATCTTGAAAAGAAGGAATTTTACAAGCGTCAATACGCTTATGATGGTGATGTGCAAGGCAACCAAAACATAATGAGTGAGTACGCCGAACGAACTTTTGAAGCATCCAAAAATCATGACACGAATGCTCTTCGGAGTGTCATCAATGATGTCCTTAACACACGAAATCTCAATCAGCCGACTGAGGGAACATGGGCTAAAGCAAGCTTGGGGCAGATAGACACCCAATATGGCGGTGACGTCCCTCAAGTTGGCTGGTACAATGGTTTCCCTACAAATCCGACGCCAAATGTCGACCCTGCCCAAGTTAATGGTGACTTAGCATGGAAGGGTTTACCTTCCACGCTCGATTGCAAGGTGGAACAAATGTCCGTCGCCCCAAATTCCCCAGCTTTTCTCTTGGATGAATGGTCTTTGAATGTCACGGATGAAAAGTCGCCTGCTGGAAACCCCATTGTTCAGCCGTTTTATGTCTCTCATCCTGACACCTATGATCGTGATCAAGTCAAACGTGTAATCATTACTCTTCCTGGTAAACCCAGGGATGCATGGAATTATGTGAATTTGCATTTTAATGCTCGGGAGTTCTTGATTCACAACAAAACGCTACCGAAGGATGAGGCTATTCTTGCCGCGCCGGTATTTTTGAACCAAAATGACAAGGAAGCAGGTGCCGTTAAAGAAAACTACTTATACTTCAAAAATTCCCACTGGGCCAACGGTGGTGCCTCGCATGGTCCTGAAATGTCCCACAGTGTGACATCTTATCGTGTTCTAGATTTAATGGCTCAACATTTCATCAAGACATTCCCAAACCTTAATCAAATTGTCTTTGCGGGCCACTCTATGGGTGCTCAAGCTGTACAACGGTATGCAGTCGTCAAGAACCCTAAATGGTATGACCCTGCTCTCAGATTTTGGATTGGTAATCCTGGTTCATGGGCTTGGATAACAAGCGAACGCCCGAATAACAATCCCTCGAACTTGGACGGAGAGTCCTGTGAGGACAAGATTGACGCTTGGCCTTATGGTATTGGGGATGCGGATGCTATGCCTAAGTATGTGAAAGACAGTGGTAATCCAGACCTTATCAGGAGGCGGTTTTTAAAGAGAAATGTGGGCTATTCTCTGGGTCTGCTGGATAATGGACAGGGAAATACACAATGCGCGGCACAATATCAGGGCTATAGCCACCTCCAAAGGGGTTCTTATTTCATGAAAATGCTGTGTGAACTGCCTGGCGGTTTTCCGAAAACCCACACTCTCGCCTATATCGCGGGAGTCTCTCATCAAGACTATGAGATGATTGCGGCTACTGAAACTACAGACTTTGTTTTCATGCAGGGCCGAGATGCGCCGCCCATTTCTTCTTTGCGACCGCATCGGACGCATCACCACCGACCCCATCCTCGTCCCCCTCCATCGAAAGGGAGTAATCCTTACGATTGGGAAGGTCCGCATTATCGTAATGCTGCTTGGGGTATCATTGCTGGAATTGCTGCTGTTTTGATTATTGGTTTCTTCTGCTGTCACTATTTGTTCAAAGCGAATGCTAATGATTGGGATCGTGACTATTGGGAATATGACAGCAAGCGCCGCTTGCTGTAATTCGGATGTGCTCATGGATTTATAAAGATGTTTTATGCTCAGTGATACTTGCATACTCTCCTTTTCACAAATCCAGTTTAATCTCTATGATCCCGAATGGACATGTTCCGTAGAATCATGTACATATGCAAAGAGTCTATTGAGCAGTATGTCGTAGAGAATATACTACTTGAGTAGGAGGCGCATCGAAAGAGCATTCTCGCCATCAGCGTAGTAAGAAGCTTCAGTACCTTGCACTTGAAATCCTAGCGCTTGGGTATATAGAGAGATGGCAGCTCGGTTGGACTCACGCACATGGAGAGAGACGTGATTGGCACCAAATACGTCGCGCATCGCGGTTTCTGCTAGTCAGATGCGTGCAAACATACGACTGAGTTTCATCAATTTGTTCGCTAGACCCAAACGCCGGTGTGAACGAAGCACAGAAATACTGGTTACATGACCAGCCGGAACGCCATCTTCTGGGTCCTCATCCCTTAAGCTGTCAATGTTTACATCTTTACGCACATTTTTCCTAGTATGTAGCCAACGATATTCCCGTTCTCGTCTTCTGCCACATAAGAAAGTTGGGGCCACGTCAATGCATGGTAGAAGTCTGGAAGAGTGAGCTTGAGCAAACTTACAATAACGCATGGTATAATTTTCGGGGAGATTGTGCAGATTGCAGTTCTGCATCCCCATCATATCATCCATCTTATTGTCAATATCACCCCGCTTCAAGTAGTACATACCGTGGCTTGACGAATATTCATCCTGTCGCGTCGCGCAGGTTAGGCGGCAACGACACACGTTAAGATGATCGCGCTTTCGGACCAGGGTTTAGGTCACGTGCTCTAGTCGTGTGGACATTTGCCTTGCTCAAAATGTCGGGCATTGACCTCCCGTCTTACCGCTACATTCTAGCCGGTGGTCATCTGTGTGACAGGTTGTGGCTTGTTCTGGTTGTATGTTCCGCCTAAAGAAACATTCTCCTAATAAGGATAAGATGAGTGAGCCAATGTCGTCGAACCAGCAGCAAGCCCTCCCAGGTCGCCCAGGAAACCTCGATCCTGGTCAACAGCATAAATTGTCAAAGATGCGCGACCAGGTGCGTTCAGGGTCGCTGAAATAATACTGACGCCGAGAAGCTAAAGCAGCATGGCTTCTATGCACCTGAACGTCACGATGATGCCTATTGTATGTATGATACTGTGCTCACATTCCAGTGTGTCGATTTATGCGTGCTCGTAAATGGGACTTTGAAGCCGCTAAAAGCATGCTATTTGAGTCTGAGACATGGCGTCGTGAATTCAAGGTGGATGAGTTGTATGAAAACTTTTCCTTTCCTGAAAAAGAAGCCGTCAATGAGCTCTATCCAAAGTTCTATCACAAGACGGACAAAGATGGGCGTCCTGTGTACATTGAACAGCTTGGTAAACTTGATTTGAACAAGCTTTTCAATGTCACCACTCCTGAGCGTCTAATTCAGGAGCTAGTGTACGAATACGAGAAGTGTCTCCATGAACGTCTGCCTGTGTGCTCTGCCATTAACCAAAATCTGATCGAAACGAGCTGTACTGTTATGGATCTCAAGAACGTGGGTATCGGTCAATTTTGGAAGGTGTCTTCCTATGTTCAGCAGGCCAGCAAGATCGGTCAGTATTATTACCCAGAAACTATGGGTCGCTTCTACATCATCAATGCTCCGTATATCTTCACAACAGTTTGGACTGTCGTGAAGGCCTGGCTTGATCCAGTGACGCGTGAGAAAATCCAAATTTTAGGCTCCAACTACATTGGTGAGCTGGCCAAACAGATTCCTATGGAAAATATCCCATCCCTGATTGGTGGCAAATGTCAGTGCCAGGGTGGCTGTATGATGTCGGATGCGGGTCCATGGAACACGCCTGAGGGCGAAGAAATTATCCGTACTCGTAATGAGGAGAAACGGAAGATCAAGAACGAGTACTTAGGAATGGGTGGAAAGGAGCCACCTGCTCGTGTGGAAGCTGCTTCCCATGACCAATCCAGTACTGCCTTGGCCAGTGTGAATGAGTCAAAAGATGCTAAGGAGCAGAAAGAGTCGAACAACCAAGCAGAGGACCATGCACCTATGGTATCAGCTTCTGCCGCGTTGTCCAAGAAGAAAGTCTCCAACAGTAATGGCGTTGATGAATCCTCAGAGTCTAAGAAGCAGGAAGATGATGCTCAATCAACGAAGCAGGCCAACAGCTCGGGTGAGATCGCCTCACACGACATTTTGAACGAGTCTGTTGCCACGGCCCGTATCTCCAGCAAAGACTCAGAACCTCATGCTGCGCCGTCTCTTAGTGAACCGGGATCCGATGGGCTTGCGCCACCTACTACTGCCCAGCCGCTCTCTAATGCGATAGCATCTACTAAGCACTAGATACAATATGGATTTCGATGTAGGGAATCTTGCTAATGCTCTCCGACTGTGGCCAAATATCGTTGCCTGGTTCAAAAATTAAAAATCATGCATAGGTCGTGCGACAAAATTTGGCTGCTGAGTTGGGACGCCAAAATCAACACCACAACGAGTGACCATCATAAGCGACGCTTCTGGAGTGTATGCATTTAAACCCAATACTGGCTCTATTCCTCTCACTTGTCCCGCTCGCTTTGGCTTTAGAACATGCTGGTGTAGATATGGATCTGTACACCTCAGTCGACTCAGATGTTAGAGCAGGGAAATCGCACTTTCGGGCTCCCCCGAGAGAAAATTTGTCGGACGATATGAGACGCAGGGTAGAATGGCCTGGAAACAAGATTCTTATACCGAGTGCTCATCAGTCATATTTTACAAGGCCAGCTGCTTTCGGGCTTAGACGCGTTGAAGACGAGGGCTTGTGGGGTACACTTATCCCCATTCAAGCGTTTCTGGAGACCAACAATAACTATGGATGTATACCCAAAGCTTCAGGTGTTCATCTGGCAAACAAGGTGCACTGGGAAAAGTCGATCGATCAAACTGTGAAAGGCAAGCCCAAAAACAAGCACCCACCATCAGATTGGGTAGCCTTGATGGAGCGGGGAGTATGCTCCTTTGAACAAAAAGTCAGACTCGCTCAGAGTATGGGAGCCAAAGCGGTGGTGGTGGGGGATTACATGGAGCAAGATTACGAAGATGACCCTATGAATATTCGAGTATGGGACGATATATCGCAACAAGATGCCAGCATGCCCCTTGTGATGTTCCCCGATGGTGATGCGTCAGATATTAGTATCCCATCTTGCTTTGTGATCCGGAGCAGTTATTTGGAACTAATGGAATTTGCTTCGTCTGGCGTCCGTGTGGGGCTCTACCTAGATGCAAGTTTGGATGGCTCAATGTGGGAAGAAGTAGGCTTATTGATTTTCTTTCTCCCGTCCATTTTTGCCCTCTCTGCGATCTTGCTCCAAAATGCGCGAGAGGCCGTGAAGAGATTTCGCGAGCGTGCTTCTGTATACATGATCAAATCTCTTCCATGCTATAGATGGCACTCGAACGGAACATGGGACCGGCTGCTACCGAGCGAAATACCTGACCAGCAACCGACGAGCTATGCACTGTGGAGCATGCACCAGATGGATATGGTGGTACTCTATATGAAACGTATGTTTTCAAGGGGCTCTGCAGAGCAAGAATTATTCATTCCGGACGCTGAAGGGACGATTTATGATACTGCCTCTCATCGACAAAGTGGGGGTGTGATAAGTATCACTAACGCATCCAATCCTCGTTGGTATGTACAAGATGATTGTCCTATCTGCTTGTCGAATTTTGAAGATGGGGATCGTGTTCGTGTCCTTCCCTGTGGTCATATCTTTCATCAAGACGAAATAGACGATTGGCTCACAGGAACGCGACGCCTGTGTCCTACTTGTAAGCAGGACATACTTATCAGATGATGTAGATGATTATGTAAATTCACGTCAGGGCCCGTGCGTTCTCAGCCATGTCTTCGTCCGGGCACTGGGCAAGCGTTTCGATCATTACTCAAGATGATCACCTGTATTGTAAGGCGCATCGCACCTCCTTGTCGGGCATTTTCAACGAGTACGAATGTATGGAAGAACTTTCCCAACATGCCGAAGGGCATTATAAGAAGTGGAAAGAGTTCATTGGGCGTACGTTACGGTTCACTCACCATGTCAGCTGGCGAATCCAGTGCTTGTCCATGAAAAATCGTACATCGATGGCAAATGGGTCAATGCATTGAATGGTCAGACACAACCTGTCTACAATAAGGCCACCAATGAAGTATTAGCCGAGGTAGTAGACCAGGGACGTCAAGACACAGAGATGGCTATCAAAGCGGCTGAAGAGGCGTTCCAGACATGGTCCAAGACTACGCCACATGAGCGTCATAATTACCTTCTTGCTCTTTTTGCCAAGATTCAAGAGAATGCAGAAGACTTTGCTCGACTGATAGTGGCTGAGAATGGTAAAGCCATTTCGGATGCCCGTGGCGAAGTGAACTACGCCAACTCATACGTGCAGTGGTTTGCGGAGGAGGCTCTTCGAATTCAGGGATACACAACACCATCTCCCAATCCTAGCAATCGCACAACAGTGATTCGGCAGCCTGTGGGTGTGGCTGCTCTGATTGCACCTTGGAACTTTCCCTTGGCTATGATTACCCGTAAAGTAGCACCTGCCCTTGCTGCTGGCTGCACTACAGTGGTCAAAGCACCTCACGAGGCTCCATTAAGTGCATTGGCTTTGGCATATTTGGCGGAGGAAGCAGGTATTCCAAAAGGTGTGATCAACGTTTTGGTCTCATCTCGTGGTAAAAACGAGTCGGAGATGGGCAAGGCACTTTGCGAGAGTACATTGGTCGACAAGCTTTCCTTCACTGGATCCACTAGAGTAGGTAAGATTCTCATGGGTCAGTCGGTCAATACGCTCAAGAAATTTTCGATGGAACTGGGCGGCAATGCACCGTTTATTGTATTTGATGATGCGGATGTGGACGCGGCCGTCAGCAATGCTGTGGCTTGCAAGTTCCGCTGTGGTGGACAAACGTGCATTTCGGCCAACCGAATCTACGTGCACGAACAAGTGCACGACGAGTTTGTCTCTAAGTTTGTCGAGAGAGTCAAGAAGCTTCGCGTGGGCTACGGTCTGGACGAAAACATCAACATTGGACCGCTAGTGAATGAGGCTAGTCAGGACAAAGCAGAGTCACATGTCCGTGCGATGCAAAAGATTGGCTCCGAAGTGGTCTTGGGAGGTGATAAGGGCGAGGGACTCTTTTTTGAGCCCACCGTCGTGCTTGTCAAACCAGGGGAACGCGTGCCTACTGACGATGAAGAAACGTTTGGTCCCGTGGCTGCTATCTATAAGTTCCACTCTGAAGAACAAGTGCTTCGTCTGGCGAACGACGTGCGTGTGGGCTTGGCAGGCTATTTCTTCAGCGAGAATGTGCATCGCTGCCACCGCGTGGCTGAAGCTCTGCACGTCGGCATGGTTGGTATCAATACGGGTATGATTTCATCTAGCACTATGCCTTTTGGCGGTGTAATGGAGAGCGGCTTTGGTCGTGAAGGAGGTCCTACCGGTATTCACGAGTACCTGTACGAAAAAGCCCTCTCCTTTGGTGGCATCTAGCATGGGTTCGGTAGACACAGGTATCACGTGCACAAAAGGCGGTCTGTTGGGGAAATGTATGCAGGGCGATCTTTGCGGGAGTTGCGCTTCTTCGCGCTTCTGTGGCAGTGTGAATGGGGGGCCAGCGTCGCAGCCCACCCGAGGACCGCCGTCATGCTTTTGTTGCCGCTGTGAGAAGACCTTCAGAAGGGACGCTAATTTCTGAAGGGCGAGTGCGTACCCATTCACGTACGAAACACGCACGCGACCCTGTGTCAGGTATACATCACCCCAGCCAATCGCGGCGCCGGGAAGTAGATGACGAAGAAGAGGCCTTTCGTGTCAAACCACCAGATTATTTGAACCACCCACGCTTTATGCGTGCAGTGAATCATTTTGATGCGTGCTCGAGGCCTCGAGTATCTCGGCCCAATGGCACGACACCATCACCGCAGCAAAAGGCCGTGGCGCCTCCCATTCGTGATGTGGATGAGGAATCATTGGCGCCTTCTCTTATATCCTGTGAAGAAGTTGAACACGACGTCGAGCTGACCGATGTACAACAGAGCGTGTATGCCTATTTTGCTAGTCGGCACTTGAGTGATCATGCATGTACACGACCTGTGCAGCCATTCTTTGTGGGTGCAGATGCGGATGCCAATGGGACCTCTGCAGCATATGCATTGTATGGGGGACCTGATTCATTCCATAACAGCGCACAATTCATTGGTGAAGCGGACAGTATGCCAGCGCACATGACGCGTCGAACGCCGTTAGGTTCGGCGGCATTATGCCGGCGTGCAGAACTTCGAGGCATTATCACAGCACTTGGAATGCTAATGCAGTCTCCTCACAGACCCACATGTGCGCATTTGTGCGTAAGCAGTGCCTATGTTGCCAAGGCGTGGGGCGTATGGATCCCCCGTTGGGAAGTACATGGCTGGCCTGGTGAGGTGGTGGACAACCATGCACAACGCAGCAAGAACCGTTGGACTCAGCGCATGCAGCTTATGAGCCTCGATACATCGTCGTCTGATTCTTACTCGCGCAAGTCAGACTCCCCCGACAATGGTTCCCCCACGTTCCGTCGAACTCACCGTCGATTGGTGGATGAAGATCTTCTTCGTGAACTAGCGGCTCTACGGACGAGGCTGGCTGACATGGATGCTCGAGGGGGACCGAGTGTGTATTTATACCAAATTGAGCGTAAGGACAACCCAGCCGATGCCCTTGCCATACATTGTGTGGTTTCAGAGTCGCCGCACCTTGGATCAGACGTGCTTCGTGGGTCACCACCACCAGTGCAAGGGTACCAGCCCTTGCGCGTTGTTTCCCCTCCCCGACGTGCGTCACAGGCTCATGCATGGAAGAACGCTTCACCGTTGCCCGATGATGTTTTTGTCAACTCGCCCTTGTCTCACAAGTTGTGGAAACGCGCACCAAAAACGCCCGCGTTGAACAGAACCACATCGCCTAATGCTCGTGCTGTGAGTCCACTGATAGGAGCCAGTCCGTCTAGAATGACGCATGCATCTCCCACCCTGTCAAATACAGTCTCTCGCGCGTCTCCTGTGCCATCTTTGGGGCGGAGTTCAGATCCCTTCACCGCTCGAGCAAACTCACCATCACATTTGTTCCCGACATCGCCAGCGTCACGCTCTATTTCTTCGTCGCAGTCTTCCCGTATACCACTTCAAGCTCCCATGAACCGTGTGCGCCCCGACTCGCCGCCGCCGATGGAGCGAGTCAGCTTGTCGCCTAGTGATGTCGAGGTATATCACAATCATTTTGAACTAAGTGATCATCCTCAGGTGGAACCTTGGGGTAAAAAGTTGACGGCAGATGCATTGCGAGAGCACGACAGAAAGACAGGCTTCCATATACCGATATGGCGACGAGGCCGCAGAGCAGGCTCTAGTGTCAAGTCGGAAAGCGTGCATTCTTTTATACAGCGTATCACGCCAAAAGCCTTGAAAAAGAACAAGTCGCAGCCAAGCTCACCAGAAAGTTTCTTTTCCACTCCTCGACCTGTTTTGCGGACATCAGCTTCGCAACCTGCTCTGCGTAAAGCAGCGGATGCATCTCAGTTCGCTCGACATGCTGACAAGATGCCTTCTCCCACCCTCAAGTTCGAAGCAGAGCCTACTGCCACGCTCAATTTGAGAAAACAAATCGAAGAAGTGGCAGAGCGTGAAGAAAGACTTGCTCGACAGGAGGTCGAGTTGGATCGCCAACGCCTTGTCTTGGAACAAAAGTCACCTGTGTTGCGAGCGCCAGCCAAGAGCGCGACGCTGTTCAACAACTCCAAGTCCGACGATGAAGAGGACTTTGGCGACTATGTTCATAAAATCGAGGATCATGATTGGTTTTGGGAAAGCAACTTCCGTCGTGCACCGCGAGTACAGGAGAGGCCCGGCGAGCAGGAGCAGAGGCCAAATGCGTCCCCAAGCAGCATACCCCGTGAAGAGCATGGTGAGTCTAGGGCTCCGAGAGCAAGGCATGTGTCTCCTGTATTACGAACACGTGCGTCAAAATGGCAAATGTTGGAAGAAGCTCGTGGACGCAACGTACTGCCGCATGCTCCCAAGCAAGACGCCTTGGGTCTCTATGTGGACGGAGATGGATTTGGTAGCGCTGCTACTTTATCAAAGAGCTCACCATATTTTGACAACCTTAGGAAGAAACGCTTACAATACCCGTTGTCGGACTCGGAGGACAGTTTGTCTTCCTGACCGCCTTTTTATGTCACTGGATAGACAAATGTCAAATACAAGTGTAAATATATGAATTTCCCTAGGTCGACTACCATCTCCACTTGAGACGCTCCTTGGCTCCTAGTTGGGAGCCCCAAGATTGATATACCGCAGTCTTGGACGTGTCCCTCTATCCACTTAACAGCATGGTGCGTTGCCGTCATCTCACACACACAGCTGGACAATGAAGTTACAGTCATTTTCAAATTCAGTACTACGGCTCTGTATGCTCAAATCGTTCCAACAGAAGTGAGTGTGCGTGAACTGAAAGCGCACTTGCTTCATGTGCTTGCAAGCACAAAGCAACCGGAAGACCAAGTGCTTCATCGTCCATTCGAAGAAGCAACGCCAGATGATGTGGAACTATACCATAAGAAGGACGACACGTATACGCTTTTCGCATCCGCGAGTACTGCTACGCATCGTGCCTCCGACGGCACTCCCCTCTGCTCATCGTGCCAACTCGAGGATAATACTGTACTGTACGTTGGTTTTCGTGCTCCAAACCAGGATACACCAGGCGAACCTGTGGTGCGAGAGCCTTCTTTGGACGATATAGCGGAGGAAGAAGACGTAGAAGCACCGTGAACAATGTGTGGTGGTAGTGAATACTCGTTTTTGGCTATCATATGTTTGCCTACTTCTGCAGCCGCGAAATAACAGGGTTTGTCTTCTCGTGAATCTGGGGCTGGCCTTCTGGAGAGCCTGGAATCTTCTTGACAAGGTTCTGGAGGTCAGTGAGATAGACGGTACATACAAGTTGCTCAAGAACACATTTGTTGAGAGGACGTTCGAGCTTTCGGCACGGCATATATTCCTGTGTCGTTAGCTTGGTACCAACCGCGCATGCATACCTGGTTGTTGCTCTCAAGGCATTGCCAATGAGCATCCCACTCGCTGCCACATTTTTCCCCAATCTTTTGAATCAAATCTTGGGCGCAGCGTGTTACTCTTCTTCCCTCTTTCAGACAGTGCTCAGGGTTGCGATCTTCATTCTTGCAAAGCATGAAGTCCTCTGTATAATCCTTGCAAAACTGACCGAAGAAGAAAGCAATTGACTTCAGAGGAGCAGAGGTTGTACCAACTTCATCAACTTTGGGGACATCCTTCGGCCATGGCATAGGCTCGACATACGAGAATGTCGGGTTTTTTGCTTCACGGTGCGTCGCCATAGCGTCTGATGATGTTGGGAGAAATCTCGGCTCTCTACGGCAAGGACAGACGGGGCCGCTCGTTTGGTGCATTAGTCATCATGCGCAAGGCGTGTCGGCCTGCCGAAAAAAAGTAGGTTGTGTTGATGCACCAACTCTGCACAGCATGGTTCAAGAGGTCAACAGCATCGTGTCTGCGCACAGCTACTGCCACATATGCTACATCACACGGTGCCAAAAGTAAAAATGCACCTCCTCAAAGTGTGATCAATTTTCGAAACATGCAACGAAGGCGCGGCGGTGCGTTTTCCAAGAATGTGCGCGTACATCGGAAATCACGACACAGTCCTGAGGATCAGCTGCGTCAACATATGTTTGAAACGTCGCACAAAATAAAAGAGCTATCGAGTACGGAGGATAATCCGATGCAGCTGTTCAAAGGTGCTGAATCTATTCTCCATGAGGGTATGCAAGGATGGCGTGCATTAGCTCGTTCGATGCGCGCAAAGCGCATATTGGATGGACATCCGACGCCTCAGCTGAGTGCCCCAGCTTGGAACCAAGTCATGTTGCTCGCTATAAATGCAGAGAGTCCCACTGCTGCATGGCATCTTTTTTGCGATATGAAGAAGGAGGGTGTTCGACCTACGCCTCGCACATTCGCTGGTTTTTTTCAGGC
>ERZ1030833.83-NODE-83-length-12087-cov-6.272523_pt1 | contig 12087 bp, 9 predicted proteins | sample MGYA00517300_ERZ1030833 | MGnify/ENA primary metagenome ERZ1030833 (study PRJEB33718, sample SAMN03159658) | human skin metagenome | collected 2014-05-20 | study: EMG produced TPA metagenomics assembly of the PRJNA266117 data set (Human skin bacterial metagenome and...
GTCCCCCCCGACGCCACCGCGTCCGGCGAAACAGGCGCGCACCTCCCCCTCGCTGACACCCCCGCCATCGTCGTCCCCCGCTCCAGGTCGCCGCCGCGCGGCGCGTCGCGTCAACTACGCCGAGCCACGCGCCGGGTCGGACGACGACGACGACGACGACGGCGACGACGAGCCTTCCGAAGACGACTTTGTCATGTCCGACACGTCCTCTGACAGCTCCGATGAGGTCAGCGCAGCAGAGAGCGAGGAACCCTCGACCGCCGACGACGCCTCCGACGAGGACGACGTCGTCGCCTCACCACCCCCACCTCGGACCAAGGCACCCAAGCCAGCAGACGCACCAGCGGCGCCAGCGGCGCCCACGCCGTCGTCCGTCTCTTTCTCGCACCTCACCAAGGCTGAGAAGCGCGTCCAGGAAGAAAAACGCAAGCGCATCGAGAATGAACAGGCATACGACTTTCTCCTGGATGTGCGAGATAAGGACATGAACCGCCCCGGCGATCTCCATTACGATAAACGCACGCTGTACATTCCCCCTAGTGCATGGAAATCGTTCACGCCTTTTGAAAGACAATTTTGGGAAATGAAGCAGAACCATTGGGATACCGTGCTTTTTTTTCAAAAGGGCAAGTTTTACGAACTGTACGAAGAAGATGCCATCATCGGCCATCGAGAATGCGACTTGAAGCTCACAGATCGCGTAAAAATGAAAATGGTCGGTGTGCCAGAGGCCTCCTTCGATATGTTCGCCACCAAGCTCTTGGCTCTGGGGTACAAGGTCGGACGCGTAGACCAATGTGAGACGGCCGTCGCCAAGGGCATGCGCGACAAGTCGCGTGGTAGCGGACCGGATATTGTGCGTCGCGAGCTGCGCCATGTCGTGACGAGCGGCACGATTGTCGATGGAAGCGTACTGGCTGACGAATTGAGCAGCTACTGCATGAGTATCAAGGAGCACGTCCGCTCTGATGGCCTATCCGAGTTTGGCATCTGCACCCTCGACGCCGCCACCGCCGAGTTCCGATACATGACATTCGTCGACGATGCCGTGCTGTCACAACTCGAGACATTGCTGCGTTCTCTACGCATCAAGGAAGTCTTGCATGAAAAAGGGGTCATGTTGCCTTCCACGCTGCGCTTGATCCGCAACACGGTGCCCACCACCTGCCAAATTACCATGCTCAAGCCTGATACCGAATTTCTCGACGACATCTCGACGCGCGGTCGACTGGCCCACTTGTTTGATACAATCCCAGAAGGTCTTGCCCCTCTCGTGGAAAAGGGCGGCTGGGCCTTGTCAGCGCTCGGTGGCCTCTTATGGTACCTCGAGCAGCTGCATCTCGATGTCGACTTGTGCGCTAGCGGCAACTTTGCCGAGCGCAGCGCTCCAGCCGATACGCAGCAAGGCACGCTGATTCTGGATGCCAAGTCCTTGCTGCACCTGCACGTTCTGCAAAATGATGAGGGCACGGATGAGGGCACACTGCACCGTCTTTTGAATCGGTGCATCACGCCTTTTGGACGGCGTCTTTTTAAAACCTGGCTTGCGTCACCCCTATGCAACGCAGATGCCATCAATGCGCGTCTAGATGCGGTGGACGACTTGTGCGCAAATCCTGCATGGACTGATGCATTTGAGACTTTTGCCAAAGCCCTACCCGATCTGGAACGCCTTCAGTCGCGTGTAGCGGCAGGCAAGTGCCGTCCTCGCGACTTTTTGCTCGTCCTACGTGCCTTTGCTCGCTTCGGCAATGCGAAGGACGAACTCTTGTCCCTCTCGTCCACATTTGCTTCCGGTATGCTCAAAGCATGCTTGCAGGCATGGCCGGATGTGGCTGCATTGGCTCAGACGTTGCGCAGTCACTTTAGCTCCAACGACGACGGCTCTTTTACGCCGGTGCACGGCGAATCAAAGGCGTATGATGCTGCCGTCGAAGGCGTGCATGCTGCCGAGGCGCGTCTTGATGAAGAGAAGGACCGATGTATATCGGAACTTGGACTCTCCAAACGCGACGCCGGATGGAAGCATGTGGGCACGAACGAGATTTACCAGCTAGAGGTGCCTGCTCGCACCAAAGTCCCAGCACCATGGATTCTCATGAGCCAGACCAAGGCATGCAAACGATACTACACGCCACGAACGCGTGAATTAATCCGGCAACTGAAAGAAGCGCGCGAGACCCGTTTGGCTGCGCTCAAACAGTTCCAGGAGGAGGTGTACCTCCTCTTCCGTCAGGATCTTTCTTCGTATGCACGCGCTGTACGTACCGTTGCACAGCTCGACTGCCTTTTGAGCCTGGCCAAGAGCTCCATGGCCCTCGGTATGCCGTCATGTCGTCCAGAGCTGGTTCAGCACGATGCGGCGCTGTTTTCATTTACGCAACTGCGACATCCATGTATGGCACCCAGCGTACTCACAGGCGCAACTGAGTTCATTCCGAACGACATTGCGTTGGGCGGTCAGGCCGAGGACGTGATGGTTCTTACAGGCGGAAACATGGCCGGAAAGAGTACGACGGCACGCACGGCAGCAACGGCCGTGATTCTGGCGCAGCTTGGATGTTATGTTCCGGCTGAGCACGCACGCATTGCGCCGGTTGACAGAATTGCATCGCGCATGGGCGCGAACGATCAACTCTTCCGCGGACAATCGACGTTCATGGTCGAAATGTTAGAGGCGTCAAAGATTTTGCGAGAGGCCACACCTCGATCACTCGTGATCATGGATGAGCTTGGCCGCGGCACGTCAACATTCGATGGCCAGGCGATCGCATACGCGGTATTATACCACCTGGTCGCCCGGACTCAGTGCCTCTGCTTCTTCATGACACACTATACAACGATGGCTCAGAGTCTCGATACATACCCGCGCCTCGCAAACCGGCACATGGAAGTGCGGGTCGACGACGAGTACAAAAACGTCGTGTTTACGTACCGACTTGTGCCTGGCATTGCCGAATCATCGTACGGCACACAGGTCGCACAGATTGCCGGTGTACCGTTGTCCATCTGCACGAAAGCCTCAGAGGTGTCGCGCCAGTTCTGGCACGATGCCCAAAAACAGCATGCTCAGCGCGCTCACTGCGCTATACCACTCGATGCATTGGCCGACTTTGCGCACCTCGTTACCTTGGGCCGCAGCAAGCCACAGGTACCTCCACCTTCGTGGGCGTTGGTGACACAGGCCATCATGTCTCGGGTGCCCTGAGCGTCAGAAATAGGTGGAGCTGTAGATCAGCGCGTCTCGCTGGAAAAAAAATGGCGCCCTATCGAATGTGGAGCTCTCGGCCGGCCCCTCTTGGCGGCCATCCTGTGCCCCTGCTCGACGAGCCCCCACCACGGCAGTATCGATGGATCCGGCCCGCTCCCCCGCCATACGCGGTGGCTTACCGGATCGCGTAAGATCAGAATCTTCTAGAATGGGCTCGGATACTTTTTCTGTGCCACCGTGTGTTGACGTATCATCGCCTCCCATGGAAAGTGGATCGTCGAGCCTGTCTACACTGAGTCGGCAAGGTCTGGGTTTGGATCCTATACCTGGCTTTTCTGACTTGGACACGGGTGACACATGGGTGTACCCATTCAGTGCATCAAACTATTTGAAAAAGTCCAATTCTATACGCAGTGTACGCAGCCTGAATGACTTTGAGGGCAAATCGATGACGCCACTCCCAAGTCCTCTCATTCCTTCGCAAGAGCCTTCGGAAAAAATGGAAATGCGTCCCAAGGATTCCAAAACAGATGCTTTCTTCAACAGCACGCCGTCAGTGCTCACTCCTCCCAAGCCCCCTCAAAGCATTGCACGAAGCGCAAGCAGTCGCACCGCTGCTAAAACAGACAAAAGCATGGCGCTAGAAGTCACAAGGCGCCGACATCGCGCCGTGAGCTCCCCACAACGGTTCGACGATAACAACAGTGCGTCTCTCTCACCCCAAAAGAATGGCCTATTGACGGCACCCGGAGAATCGAGTGCCTATAACTCGCTTACGCCACATTTCTCTGCACACCACCATGGCATGACGTCGCTAGAGTCAAAAGCTAGTTCACGGCACATGCATGGACCATCAATACACATTAATCCAGACAGTATTAACCCTTGCAGTGACGAACCGGGAATATCACCGCAAGACGACGAGCCAAACAAAGTGAATAAACAGCTGCTAAAGTCGATTGATTTTGTCACAGAGGATGAGGATGAGCAGGCGGGAAAGGTTGGACCGTATAAAATTATTTCACTTCTGGGCACGGGTGCATTTAGCAAAGTCCTTCTTGCGAAGCCCAATGATGGCTCCAGCAGTGTGTCCGTGGCGCTCAAAATGATTGCTTGCGAGCCTTGGAAAGTGGATGAGAGAATGCGTGTGAGTTGGGTTCGTGAAGCAGAGACTCTCAAACGCATTTCACATCCTAGTATTGTTAATTTTCTCCGCGCATTTCGCACGCCTAAACACTATACACTCGTGTTGGAAGCTGTGCCAGGTGATGAGCTTTTTGAGCTTCTTTCACAACATCATGCGCAGGTATCGCAACGCGAATGGCTTGTGCGGCGAATTTTCGGCGAGCTGGCCAATGCTGTGCACTGGATGCACAGCATTCATCTCGTTCATCGTGACATTAAATTGGAAAACATTATGCTGACTAGAAAATTGTTTGCCTCTGGATCTTCCTTGGCACCTTGGACACTTGGGTCCACACCATTGATAAAAATTACGGATTTTGGACTAGCACGATTTGTCAAGGAAGGCCAGTTGCTTGAAACTCGGTGTGGCTCCGAAGAGTACGCTGCACCCGAATTGATTTTGGGGAAAATGTACGATGGTTGTAAAACGGATATTTGGGCTATGGGTGTTGTTCTGTACGCAATGATAACGGGTGCAATACCATTTTTGTCCCCTGGTCCACAAGAAACAACAGAATCTAGTTATAATTCTTTCAAGGACTCAAGAGAGCGAAATGACCGCGCATATACCGATAGTGGCCGTGAACGCAAAGCGCATCTCCTTCGCATTGTTAAGTGTGATTTGCATTGGCCTGAAAAGATCAATAACACGTGTCAGGATGTCCCTTCAGATGGTGAGAAATGGGATTTCGAGCCTTCAAATCGACTTGTTACGCCCCCCGCACAACGTATAATCACCCGCTTTCTTCGACGCGATCCTATCAAGCGGGTATCCTGTCGTGAACTATGGCATGATCCATGGTTCTTATATGGCAGTTTTGCGCCGCCTAATACCTCTGTTCCTGTACCCTACAATGATTCTATGATGCTCTGTTCAGCACAAGAAGCGAGTGCTAATTTCTCTTCGATTCCATTGCCGTATTTCCCTGAAGATCCTCGCGGGAAAAAATGGCTCGAAATGAATGCCAGCAGTACGAGATGCACAGACTCTTAATTTATCACGACGCTTCGTAGAGCTTGTAATATAGAAAGGTTTGAACCTGTTTAGTCAAGTGGAGCAAAGGTTCATTGTCTCCCTTTGCCCATTTTATCAACGCCATGGCGCCTCTGACGTCGCGCTCCATCTTTGGCACTGATCCTGTCGACGAGTTTGCAAGTGGGATTGCCGATTGGATATGGGAGAATAGTCAAGGTCATGAAGCTCTCGAGATTGAGGCTAAGATTGGCGTCATGATTGATAAGAGTACCAATGCTCGGATACAGTTGCCGATTTATACTGAAGCGATCGTCAACATGAACGAGATCAACGCGAGATTTGAAAGCAATATGTCAATGGAACAGCACCGAATTTATAATAAACTTTTGAACGATTTGGTCGCGTACAGCGCGCAAAACCTCCCTCAGAATGAGCATATGGCTTATCAACACCGCAAAGAGACAGACACTTTTTATGATGAAGTTTCAGAAATCACCGGCCAAAGAGAGCATATACGTGTGACGCGTGATACTCGAACGAAAGAGATTGTGCCAAATGGTGTTGTGAAGAAGACGCGTATCGCAGATCTTAATGTATTTTGTCCTACTCAGCCATTTGATTACCGGATCAGTATCAATATCGAAACACCCATGTACCTGCCACAAAGCATGAGCCATCCTACTTTTTCGCGTGAAAAAGACCGTTTGTCATACATTCAGCAAAATTTTAGCATTGATCTTACTCAAGTCATTGAAGCGAACCGTCCAAGCGAGCCATTGCATGAACTTGAAATTGAAATTCGCGATGTAAACTATCTTATGCATTTGGCCAATGAAGCACAGCAAATAAAAGGTGAATCAGATCGAGTCTGGACTCAGTTTGAAGATCATGTCCTCGTTTTGCTAAACAACATTCGCCTTTTGATTCGAAATCATGACTTCGGATCGGGAGGGAGATGAACTATAACGTAGGGGTTTATATCAGTAAAATAAGGGTTTACTGGCTACGCTTGAGACGAGATGGCCGAGTGGTCCAAGCGACCGACTACTGTACGCCACATTGGTACGGTTTCGAAGTGACTGGGTTTTGCCCGAGTAAGCTCAAATCTCATTCATGCACTTCGAACACTTCACATTTATCAAGTTGCACGGTCCAAATCAACATGTGCTGAGCGCCAAAGACATTCTAAGCGTTGTCGCATCTACGTTTGATTGTTACTGAGGATACCATGGCAAAATGTAACGCAGGCGCTGCTTAACTTCCGTCGACAGATGATCAGGATTGGTCATGATGTTAGACTTCATGCTTCCATGCATTTTGGTGAAGAAATGCGAATCATCGTTGCCCACCAGAGAACTAACCTCGTCGATAAGCGCCATTGTGACGACTTGGGAAGCTTGTGCATTCGCGTGAAGACTCTTGATAACCTCAGCGACGTCAACAGTCTCGGAACTCTCGCGCCACGCGTCATAGTCTGTAGCCGTAGCGATGAGTACATAGCTAAGCTCAGCTTCGCGAGCGAGCTTTGCTTCAGGGAGAGCAGACATGTTGATGATGTCACCGCCCCATTGACGGTACATGTTGGATTCAGCACGCGTTGAAAACGCGGGGCCCTCCATACAAACGACCGTCTTATTGCTGTGCACTTTGACGTCGGGCGAGTGGTTCTTGAGTGTATCGCGCACAATGTTTTCAACAATTGGAGAAAGGTTCCTGTCAAACGGGTCACCGAATGGTGCGTGTGCGATGACACTGTGTTCCTTTCCCTCACCGAAGTAAGAAGAGCGACGAATACCTTTGGTGCGGTCAATAATTTGCGAGGGAATCACAAAGTCCTTGGGAGCAATTTCCTCACGAAGCGAGCCAACAGCTGAGAAGGCAAGAATGGCACGAACACCGAGGTGTTTCAGAGCGGCAATGTTAGCTGTTGACGGGACGTGCGAAGGCGAGATGGAGTGCAGCGTTCCGTGTCGTGCGAGAAAGGCAACGAGAGTGCCAGTGGCTGTGCGACCAATGGAAATAGGGCACGATGGGTAGCCCCATGGCTGGAGAATATTAGACAAGGCGTTTGACCGGACGTACCGTTTCAGGATTCACAACATCAATGATCTCGATGCCATCAAGTTTGTAGAGACCTGAACCACCGATCACACCAACTCGGATAGGCAGGCCGCCCCAAGCGATCTTGGGTGCTCTCATCGACATGATGCCGGAAGGAATTGTTTGGACCGAGGTGACAGACTCTACGTGCGCGCCCGTGTGGAGGTTCCGACCACATGGATCGGATACGCTTTACATACGCGACCAAATGGCACGCGCGTCGCAGACAGTCCGAGTGACAGCAGCTCTAGAAGCATCAGATTCTGCTGGTTATGAACAAGAAAATGTACATGCGTGTGTATTATATCTGAAAACTAATGAACAGAGTATATGATGTGATTGCTGGACATTTCTCAAGTACCCGGTACAAGGTATGTCTTGGCTAGCTGACGCAGCCATGGCCTCTCGTTTCAGACTTCTTCGATTCGTTACCAGCAGGCAGCGTGGGGGTAGATTTGGGCTGTGGAAATGGCAAGTACTTGCATCTTCGTTCGGCCTTGGGATCTGGGGAAGCTACCAAAAATAGTCTTGTCACACTTGGCTCAGATCGATGTTTGCCCTTGATCCAAGCTGCTCAGCACAATTTTCCTCAGAATCCACCGAGATGCTCGATACAAGAAGTAGCTGTGGCGGATGCTCTGTGTAGCGGGTATCGTGGTGGTGTATTTGATTATGCGTTGAGCATCGCTACTATTCACCATTTTTCTACACCAGAACGGAGAAGACACGCGATTGAAGAGCTCATCCGACTTGTTAAGCCCGCTCCGGAAGGTTTGGTCGGTACGGGACGGGGATGTGGCCGTTTCATGGTGTACGTATGGGCGTTTGAGCAGCGTGGCGCAGGTCGGCGATTATTCGATGCACAGTTAGCTGGGCATGGTGATGCGACAAAGGCACAAGATGTCCTTGTGCCGTGGGTACGGACAGCACAACACACAGATGATCAGAAACAAGACGTCCATCACCGATACTATCACCTTTTCAGAGAGCATGAACTAGATGAACTTGTGAACGATGCAGCGCAGCATTACGCAGACACAGGTATACACGTCGTAAAGGAGACAGGCGGCTGGGAAAAGGGAAACTGGTGGGGTGTGTGGCGCGTCGTCCAGCGCTGACTAGGAGGCAGTTTCTGCTGCTTTTTCTGCGGTTTGCTCAGGTGTGGTAGCTGCATCCGATGCCACTTCCTGCGGTTGCTCTTTGCGAGGTATGCGTTCGTCATCAGGACGATCACGGAGCACCCGCAGCGATCCACGCCAGCTTTCGTCCCATTCCACACCGGTGTGAGGGTCAAGAATTTTGAATCCCTGTTCAGTGTTGCGCCACATTTGCTCCTTGTCGAATCGCTGGCTTCGCAGTTCAATTTCGCTTTTCGGCATATCGCGCTTTTCGGCTTTAGTTGGCTCACGAATTCCTCGGGCAATCTCACGAGATGCTTTCAATTCCGTGCGCAGCTCATTGTAATAGTTTTCGCGCCAACGCTTAACGTTTTCGAGTGTCTTTGAAAACGAATTGGGGTAGAACGACTCTTCCTCAAGACCCCAATCTAAATCGTTTCCTTGCGGCGGTTCACGAGAGATCGTGCCCGGATCACCTGGATTAAATTCACGCGCATCATTCTTTGTACCTAGAACAATGCGCAAACCTGCTTCGGCGCCCCGACGCACATCTTCGCGGCGATAAAAGAAGCGAGCAATGCGGCGTGGGATGTTGACGAATCCAACCAAATTGGTGAAGTCGACGAAACAGATAGGTGGCTGCGCTGGGATAGGCGATACGGGCGGTAGACTTTGCTCGGACGGGGAGACTTCGGTCGCTTTGATTCGCGCCGCGACGGGCTGTGTGGAACCCAATGGTGAGAGTGAACGGCCTTGGAGTGACTGAAGACCAATTTGCGTTGGGAGTGCAAAACCCTGTCCTGGTGTAGCAGTCACTGAAGACGCAGCAGGTTCGTCAATGTTGTCAATTGTGCTTGAAGAGTCGATTCCAGGCTCCTCTGGTTCCTCTTCAAAAGCACCGTCTTCACTTAGCTCCGATGCGAGCTTCTCGCTGTAGTCGACGGGCTTGGCGGGTATACTCGAGCCCCATCCTTCTTTAAGTGCCCATGCCCACTCTTTGAGGGCTGGACGACCGACTAGTACAACAGCACCTTCCAATTCACGCTGTAAGAACTGCGCTGGCGAAAGCGTGGTGGGAAGAGACGTGCCGGCGACGGTATTAGTCGTCCATGGCTCCAGTCCAGCGAGGTTCCGACGGCGATCATGAATTCTATTCCGGAGCTCGCGCGCAAGATTACCATAGCTCGTGCCACTCAATATTTCATAGTCCACAGCGGCGGCAACAAGAATCGGCTTAACATACCGTTTAAAATATATCGTGCCAACATCGTAGTTATCGTCGCCGGGGTACTTGGCGGTGTAAACTAGCACCTTGCGTGGCTGTTCAAGAGGGTGCATAGAGTGTTCCGACAGACCACGAACACGGTCTTTGTATTCTTCCAAAATTTTTTTGCATTGTCGTCGGTCGTCGTAATACAAATATCCAACGGCTGCAACAGATGCCAAAAAAATGCACCAGTTGCGAGATGGTAGACGCGGTTTCCATGCAAGTACACTCTCGGGAATACCCAGCCATACAAGGGGACGTAAAGAGGGCGGAACCGAACGCTTCGGTTGCGCCGGTGCTTTAGTCTCCGTCGACATCGAGTCAAGAATGATTAAACACCTCAAGAATGAAAACGTCCAATTTTTTGGCGACTTTTCCTCAAGCTTGTCCAACCACTGCTTACAAATTCCACCAAAGTGCTCCATTCTTGGCTGGCTCCGTCATGTCTCGAAATGGATCGTCAGTAAACGATCAGCCAAGAATACAACTAGGATGGCTTAGTCGATCAGACGGGAGCTCGAAATTTGCTTATGGTTCGTTGATATCAAGCTCTAACTCCAGGCACTCAAACAAGCGCAGCATCTGTCACCGGTCCCATTGAAGTTCGCATCCGTGACGAATTGACCGACCGCGCTACTTTTCAAGTCATTATTTCGCCATTGGAAGGATATCCTGGCATTGCATCTAAAGCTTTATCTGCTGAACTTCGTGACCTCTTTCAATCCGTAATTCTCCTTCATCATCACCCTAGGGCGTTAATCCAACTTTCGATCCAGTCTATCAGCACACCGTCCAGCACATCACTCACGATACCAATTTCGCTCGAAGGAAGTCGTCATGAGACAACTGATGAGTCAAAATATCGCACACCACAACTGCTGGGCCCTGACCGCCCGTTTCATGCTTCGGAAGTGGCAACTTCAATAAATGCCTCCATGCTAGCCCTTTTGGACGCCAACATCCCCATCCGGTCAACAGTTATTGCAACCTCTTGCGCTTTTCTTGATCCAAAGGACGTAGACGATCAGCGCAACATGGACAGTTACATGGCCGATGATGATTTGCCATGCCTCGTGATCTACCCATCGCCCCGCGAAGAGAATGCGGCATATAGCTCGCTTGTCGCTGCGTTCTCTTTCACAGGACACGATCCAACAGAGCCATCCAAGTCTCAAGTGCATGGTCAACTTGTGTTTCTATCAAGTATCGGCCAGATGACCGCTCATCAGCGAAGCCTTGCAATAAACGCGACTAAGACGGCTTCCATATCTATACTAGATCACGTACGTACTGTTCTCATTGAACGCTTCGAATAAGCAAATTTCCTTAATGATCGAAAAGCATGTTGACCCTTCGAGAACTTGATGAAGAGCTCAATGACTTGTAAGGTGGTTATAAACACACGCCTGCCACTTCTGGCAACAGTTGAGCGCCAATGGTTTAGTGGTAAAATACAGCTTTGCCATACGTTTGGAGATTAGCTGTGCCGGGGGTTCGATTCCCCCTTGGCGCAATTTTTGCCCCTTGCGTCAAGGCACTTTTATGCAGTATTGCGCACTCCTCCCACGTATACACGACTGCCAAGCCGAAGCAAGTGTCATTTTTTCAAGTAAGTCACTGTTCTAATTTGTAGACGATCATATTGCCGGATAAAGCTAGTAGTATGCGGGTCCGCTCAATTATCATGTGCAGACTTCGACAGGCAGCGAACACCATCAAGTAAATACGGATGCGATATGCGATTTTCAATACTGATACTTGCTACAAATCAAAGTTTATTGACAAAAGATAGATATACACCGTAACCAAGTGAAATCATAACATTTACAATGATAGACTTATATCCACAGAAAGAATGCGAGAGATACCAAAAGAGAGAAGAGAGCAAATTTTTTGCCGCATCATTTTGTTAAAATGATGAAGAAACACATACACAACGCTCACAAGCACCGCGACACGCAGCCCGAACCAATGGAAGCAAACGAAGATCATATAGCAAAGAGATGCGTATCGATTGGGTTTATTGCTGGTGCAGTAATAGTTGGCCAAACGCATCAGAATCAAAATTTGAAACGGCATGGTTGTTTCGTCCCCTGAAGTCCCGACGCTTCCCAGCAGCTGCACTAGATTGTGTGAAGCGCTCAAACCAAAAATTTTTGCCATCATCCTCATCAACGGAAGTTATAGGCTGTGTCTGTGAAAAAAATTCGAGAGCCTTTTCTTCCAATGG
>ERZ1030833.85-NODE-85-length-12022-cov-7.868137_pt1 | contig 12022 bp, 9 predicted proteins | sample MGYA00517300_ERZ1030833 | MGnify/ENA primary metagenome ERZ1030833 (study PRJEB33718, sample SAMN03159658) | human skin metagenome | collected 2014-05-20 | study: EMG produced TPA metagenomics assembly of the PRJNA266117 data set (Human skin bacterial metagenome and...
CTGCCTTCACACCTGCTTATCTTTCAGGTCTCAGTTTTAATGTTATTTCCTACCAATGGACTTTTTTTTTTTTTTCAAGCAGAAGACGGCATACGAGATGTAGAGAGGTCTCGTGGGCTCGGGCATGGTGCGCGCAGAAAAGGAGCTCGCCACCGTTGCGCAGCGTGATGCGCACATAGGCTTGTGCGCCGCAACGATCACAACGGTCCGCAGTGGTGAGGGCTTGGTGTTCGATCATCGTGGTGCTCATGACAACCTCCTCCATCTGAATCATCGGATCACCTACTAGACAACCTACGCTATCGTCGGAATGTTCTCATACGTATCGAAAGATGGATGGCTGGGGGCGAACACGGTGCCGGGATTCCGTGTCGTCGGCTGTCGATAAGCTGCCACCGTGACCATGGACAACATCTCGACCTCATCAGCCAACAGCTCGGAAACGCCACGTGGTAAGGGCGATACCGTGCGCACGGCGTCGACTAGCCGGGAGTACGGCGCCAAGAATTTATTGGTGTTGGAGGGGCTCGAGGCGGTACGCAAGCGTCCGGCCATGTACATCGGGTCGACGGATACCCGCGGTCTCATGCACTGTCTATGGGAAATCTTCGACAACGGTGTTGATGAGGCGCTTGCTGGGTATGGACGCCGCATCACCGTCACTTTGGAGAAGGCCGGGTCGATCCTCGTTACTGACGAGGGTCGTGGCATCCCGGTTGACGTCGAGCCGCGCACCGGACTCAGCGGCCTCGAAGTGGTTTACACCAAACTGCATGCGGGCGGGAAATTCGGCGGTGGGGCTTATAACGTCTCAGGTGGGCTGCATGGCGTCGGTGCTTCGGTCGTCAATGCCGTCTCAGTGCGCTTGGATGTGGAGGTGGATCGCAAGTCCACGGTGTGGGGGATGAGCTTTCGCCGTGGCGTTCCTGGGGTCTTTGAGGGGGAGGGCCCCGATGCCCCCTTTACTCCTGGATCGGGGGTGCGCAAAGTAGGCAAGGCCAAGCGTGGTGTGACCGGTACTCGCGTTCGGTACTGGCCCGATCGTCAGATCTTCCTTCCTGATGCCAAGCTGTCATGGTCCAAACTTGCTGACCGTGCTCGTCAGACGGCTTTCCTCGTCCCCGGCTTGGAGATCGTCATTACTGACGAGAGGGGTATTCAGACTGATCCTGAGACTGGCGATGTGCTGGAGACGGTCTCAGAAACGATGCGTTTCGATGGCGGCATCTCTGAGTTCGCTGAGTATCTCGCCACTGACCAGCCTGTCAACAATGTCATGAGATTGCAGGGGGAGACTTCCTTCACCGAGACCGTCCCCATGCTTGACGAGAACGGTGGTATGACGCCTACCGACGTCGATCGGGACCTCGGGGTCGACATCGCCCTGCGATGGGGGACCGGTTACGACACTACGGTGCGTTCCTTCGTCAACATCATCGCTACTCCTAAGGGGGGCACCCACGTTCAGGGGTTCGAACAGGGTCTGTTACGAGCCTTCAGTGCCGGTCTAGAGGGGACACGCATCCTCAAGTCCTCAGAAGAGATCGTTAAGGATGACGTCCTTGAGGGGATGACGGCCGTGGTGACGGTGAGCCTGGCAGAGCCCCAGTTTGAGGGTCAGACCAAGGAGGTGCTGGGTACTCCGCCGGTTCGACGCCTTGTGGCGCGCATTGTTGAGGACAAGATGACTGCCTTCCTCACTTCGGCCAAGGCGGCTGACAAACCAGTAGCACGCGCCCTTATGGAGAAGGTCGTTAATGCTTCGCGGACCCGTGTGGCTGCCCGGGCACACAAGGAGAACCAGCGTCGTAAGAATGCTCTGGAATCCTCTCACCTGCCGCCCAAGCTCAAGGACTGTCGATCTTCCGATCCGGACGTTACCGAGCTGTTCATCGTCGAGGGTGATTCCGCCCTCGGAACGGCCAACGTGGCTCGTAACTCCGAGCACCAGGCTTTGCTTCCGATACGCGGCAAGATTCTCAATGTGCAGAAGGCTGATCTCGGTGCCATGCTCAAGAACGCCGAGTGCGCCTCGATCATCCAGGTCGTTGGTGCCGGGTCGGGCAAGACCTTCGACCTCGACCAGGCCCGTTATGGCAAGGTCATCTTCATGGCCGACGCCGACTCCGATGGTGCCCATATTCGTTGCTTGCTGGCCACCCTGTTCTTCCGTTATATGCGCCCAATGGTGGAGGCTGGCCGGGTGTTCTCGGCGGTACCACCGTTGCACCGATTCGAACTCATCAACCCTAAACGGGGGATGGACAAGTACCTATACACCTATACCGATGCCGAGTACCAGCGCACCGCCGCCCAACTGGCGAAGAAAGGGGTGCGGTTCAAGGAACCGCAGCGGTACAAAGGTCTCGGTGAGATGGACGCTTCCCAACTCAAGGAGACGACGATGGACCCGCGCCATCGCACTCTGCGTCGCATCACCGTCGACGACGCCGCGGAGGCCGAGGGCACCTTTGAGATCCTTATGGGCAATGAGGTAGCCCCGCGTAAACAGTTCATCGTCGAGGGGGCTTACCGTCTCGATGCTGAACAGATCGACGCTTAAGAGGGCTCGTTCGCGTCCCTGCGCGTCAGTGGCCTCGCGGGGACGCGAGGTCTAGCGAGGCGCATGCTCCTCGCTGTCTAAGTGTTGGCCTAGGGGCGACGGGTTCGTTATATGCACAATCGTTCTCGCTGTGAGGTGTGTATGACAAGTTACAGCAGGCCGTCTTAGTGACGGAATGTGTTCCGCTAAGGTTCTTTCGAGGTCCATGACGAGTGATGTTGTGGCCCTAAATAGATAGATATGGAACAGGGGAGCTGGCATGGTGGGTCGAATACGACGATCCGGTGACGGACGCAACGACACGTGCAACGTTAACGGGGGATCGTCGGCAAGGGGGCTGCAACGGTGATCTGGTTCCACCTGGCCGTGGCCATCATCTTTATCATCATCGGCTCGCGCCTCGGTGGGGTGGGCGTCGGACTCGCGGGAGGGGCGGGATGTATCGTCCTTGTGGCCACTGGTCTTCACACGAAGGTGGCTGAGGACATCCCTTGGACGGTTATCGGCATTATCATGACCGTCATCTGCGCCATCGCTGCCCTCCAGCTCGCGGGCGGGATGGACTATCTTGTGCATCTGGCTGAGGTCATGCTGCGCAAGCATCCCAACCAGATCAACTACCTCGCGCCGCTGACGACCTTCCTGCTTTCCTTGCTGTGTGGTACTGGACATACCGCCTATTCAGTGCTGCCCGTTATCGTGGAGGTGGCTAAGGAACATAAGATCCGGCCGTCGAGGCCGCTTTCCATAGCCGTTGTGGCATCCCAAGTCGCGGTCGCATCCTCGCCGATCTCAGCGGCGACCTTGGCCTTGGTTGGAGTTCTAGAGCCGTTGGGAGTGGGTTACCTTGAGATCCTCGCGGTGACGATCCCTACCACCTTCATCGGATGTGCCGTCGGTGCCGTCGTGGCATCGCGTCAGGGCAAGGATCTCATCGATGATCCGATCTATCAGGAACGCGAGGCTAAGGGACTGGTGAGCCACAACGCTGCTGTCGCCGACACTGGGTGGAGGCCAAAACGGACTGCCATTCCCAGCCTTGTTGCCTTCCTCGTCGCTCTTGTTGTGGTCGTTGGTTACGCCACTGTCTCATCGGAAGAGGTCGGTGTGCTCACCAAACCGCCTATGACGTCATCGGCGGCGATCATGCTCATTATGCTGACGACGGCGATGATCATCTGCATGATGTCACGTGAGGACGTCAAGCAGCTCACCACCCAGACGACGTTCCGGGCCGGAATGTCTGCCGCGATCTGCATTCTGGGACTGGCGTGGCTGGGAAATATGTTCGTCAATAACTATATGGATGTCCTGACCCACGCGGGGGCCTCGATCCTGCATTCGGCCCCGTGGTTCCTTTCGGTGATCCTGTACTTGGCTGCACCACTGATGTTCTCCCACGCTGCGACGACCGTCGCCTTCATGCCGGTGGTGGCCAAGATCGGTCTGTCTCCGATGGTGATGCTGGCTTGCTACCCGGCTGTGGCCAACTACTACCTGCTGCCGAACTACCCCACGACGGTTGCAGCTATGGAGATGGACGACACCGGATCGACGCGAGTCGGACGTATCGTCCTTAACCACCCCTTCGTCCTTCCTGGTACCGTCTCGATTGCGGTGACGGTCCTACTGGGAGCTTTCTGGGCCCCCATTGTGCTGGGATGAGGTTCGACGAGGCGCGATCGTGGTTCGTTAGGCACCGGTAGACTCAACAGCCATGAGCCACACCGACGTGCCGGCCGATCAACGCAAACGCGTCTTCGCCTGGGCCATGTGGGATCCAGGAACCCAGCCCTTCGCTTCGGTCATCACCACCTTCGTCTTTGCCGTCTATCTTGTCGGCGACGCCTTCGGGTCCAAAGACCGCACTGTCACTGCGCTGTCATGGACCATGACTTTGGCGGGCCTGACCATTGCCTTGCTGGCACCTGTCGTGGGGCAATGGGCAGGTCGACGAGGCCGGCAGGTGACTGCCCTGAAATGGCTTACCTGGACTCTCGCGGTGATGTCGGGATTGCTCTTTTTCGTCAAGCCTCATCCGTCCTATCTCGTCTTCGGATTGGTGCTGTTGGGCATTGGGACGGTCATCTCGGACGTCGGGAGCTCCCTATACAACGGCATGCTTGATGACGTTGCAGAGTCTGGCAAAGTCGGACGGATTTCCGGTCTCGGATGGGGTATGGGCTATCTGGGTGGGATTATTGCCTTACTCGTCATCTACATCGCCTGGATCAAACCAAAAGTGGGTTGGTTTGGAGTAACCAACCACGAAGGCATGAACATCCGCGTGGCGATGCTGTTTTGTGCGGTATGGATCCTGGCGCTGACCTTACCCACCTTTTGTGTCCTGCGCGATAATCCACGGCCGATCGAATCGTCTGAACCCCGGCCGCATGGTCTGCGGGCCCTCGGGCATTCCTACGCCGAGCTGTGGCGCAGCGTGGTGAGGATTTGGCACGTCAGCCGTAACACGATCATTTTCCTTATCGCTTCCGCCTTGTTCCGCGACGGGCTCAACGGCGTTTTCCAATTCGGTGGGCCACTCGCTCGTCAAACCTTTGGATTCAGTGCGTCAGGTGTACTCATCTTCGGTATTGTGGCCAACCTTATCGCCGGAATTTCCACAATCTTGCTGGGGCGCCTGGATGATCGCATCGGTCCGAAGCGACTCATCATTTTTTCACTGATCGTGTTGTCAGCGTGCGGTATGGGTGTTTTCATCGGCCACGCTGGTTCTGCCATGGTGTTTTGGGTGCTCGGCCTCATCATGTGTGGTTTCGTCGGACCGGCTCAGTCCGCGTCGCGGAGCCTCCTCACTCAGATCTGCCCGCCCGGGTACCAGGGAGAGGTCTTCGGTCTCTACGCGACCACTGGCAAAGCCGTCTCGTTCCTGGCACCGGCACTATTTGGCCTCTTTGTCACGGTGGGCCATGCCATCACCGGTGGTGACAACAACCAGTACTGGGGAATCATGGGCATCGTCCTCGTGCTATTGGCGGGGTTGGCGGCCACGATTCCGGTCAGCACTGCTGAGATCCGCGGCAAGACTCATACGAATTAGCCCTCAGCAACCCGATTGACGTGCGTAGTGACGTTATATTTCGACGACGACCCGGTTGATGCCGAACAGATGGGATCAGACTCCTCTAGCAGCCAGTCCGGGCGGGTCTGCTGGGTCAAAGGATTCGGCATAGCGAGCATTGCCTAAGCCAAGCGGGCCAGAACCCGCTCGCTATCGGTCAGCTGAACAGTTCGGGTTGGGAATCGATCTGCTTCTCATTAGTCGATAACGGGTCACCGGAATCCAATGCATCGTTCGATCCGTCGGATACCGGATTACCCTTGTTAGACCCGTGACGACGACTCCCGACGGCCAGAATCGGTTGACGTCCCTGATCACCGGAGCCGTCTCGACGCATATTAGGTGCTGGCAGTTCGATGGGCACCCCGGACGCGGCACAGGCCACGGCCGGATCGGGGCCGATCCAAGCGAACACCAGGGCCGTCTCTCCCTTGAGGAATCGCTGACACCTCATACCACCGGTGGCTCGTCCCTTGGGCGGGTACTGGTCGAAGGGGGTGAGTTTGATCGAGCCGGGTTCCTTACCTGCGGCGGCGGGGGAAGATGCGGCCACCGTTACCACCGAGGATCCGCGTCGGGGGGCAGCGCCAAAGAAAATCACTGGATCCTTGGCCTTGATACCGGCCACACCGCCACCTGAGCGTCCCTGCGGGCGCACTGCGGATGCAGGGAAGTGAAGCAGGGCGGCGCCCTGGGTGACGAAGCACAGTTCGAGGTCCTCGTCGCCCATTTCGACGGCACCGACGACCTCGTCACCGTTCTTAAGACCGATAACCTCCCAAGACTCCTTGCCGAGTAGTTCCGGGTTGACCCTCTTGACGATGCCGTTTCGGGTACCAAGAGCCAAGGAAGGGCCCGCTCCTGACAGGCTTGTCACGGCTAGAGCTCGCTCGCCCTTCTCCAAACCGACAAGGTCGGCTAGCGGGGTGCCACCGGCTACTGACGGCGCAGTTGCGGTTATCGGCAGGCTTGCGAGTTCGACAGCATGGACACGCACGAGACGACCGGCACTAGTAATGATGCCGAAATCACCACGGGCGGTGGTGCGAGCGCTAGAGATGATGACATCGTGAGTGGCCCTGTCCCCGTCACTGGGAAGGCCGTCGGCGGTATCGATACGGGCCAGCAAGCCAGTTGCCGACAGCAGTACCCAACACGGGTCGTCTGGCACCTCGAGGGGGGCTGATGCTGCTGCGACCGATGGCGCGGCTCCTAACAGCACAGTGCGACGCGGAGTGCCGTATTTGGACGACACTTCGACCAATTCTCCGGACACCACGCGACGCAACTCGGCCTTATCATTGACGATGAGCGTTAGCCCTTCGATGCGTTCGCGCAGTTCGTCACGCTCAGATTCCAGTTCGATAGTGGAGAACTTGGTCAGGCGGCGCAGCTGCATGTCCAGGATGTAGTTGGCCTGCACCTCGTCGAGGTCGAAGGTTCCCATGAGGCGGGTACGGGCTGCTGCGGCGTCTTCGGAGGAGCGGATGATCGCGATGACGTCGTCGATGTCGACGATGGCCAATAGCAGACCCTCGACGAGGTGCAGCCTGTCCTGGGCCTTGTTGAGTTGGAACTTCGTGCGTCGCAGGGTGACGTCGAGACGGTGGTCGAGGTAGACCTGCAACATTTCTAGCAGGCCTAAGGTGCGGGGTTGTCCCTCCACCAGACTTACCGCATTGATGGCGAAGGAATCCTCCAGCTTGGTAAGTTTGTAGAGCCGCTCCAGCAGGGCTTCAGGGTTGATGCCGTTCTTGACCTCAATGACCAGACGGGTGCCGTTGGTCAGGTCGGTGAGGTCCTTGACGTCGGCGATACCGGTGATCTTTTTGGACTGTACCAGGGTCTTAATTTGGTCGATGATTCGCTCTGGTCCGACCATGTACGGCAGCTCGGTGACGACGATGCCGCGGCGTCGTGGAGAAACCTTCTCGATGCGGGCGGTAGCACGGATCTTGAAGGAGCCACGGCCGGTGCAGTAGGCGTCGGCGATGCCATCAAGACCGATGATTCGTCCACCGGTCGGCAGATCCGGTCCGGGCACGAACCTCATGATCTCGTCAAGGTCGGCGTTTGGATGATCGAGCATATGACGGAGAGCTGCCACAACCTCGACGAGGTTATGTGGTGGGATGTTGGTTGCCATACCCACTGCGATACCCGAAGCCCCGTTGACGAGCAGGTTCGGGAAGGCGGCCGGCAACACTGAGGGCTCGGTCTCTTTGCCGTCGTAGTTAGGTTCGAAGTCAACGGTGTCTTCGTCGAGCCCATCGATCATGGTAAGAGCTGGCGGTGCCATCCGACACTCGGTGTAACGCATGGCAGCGGGGCCGGCGTCAAGGGATCCGAAGTTACCGTGACCGTCGACGAGGGGGAGCCTCATCGCCCATGGCTGAGCGGTGCGTACCAGGGCGTCGTAGATGGCAGCGTCGCCGTGGGGGTGCAGCTGACCCATGACCTGTCCGACGACTCGCGCTGACTTCACATGGGGACGGTCAGGGCGAACTCCCATGTCTCCCATGGTGTAAAGGATGCGGCGCTGTACGGGCTTGAGGCCGTCCCGGGCGTCAGGCAGGGCGCGGGAGTAGATGACGGAGTATGCGTACTCCAGGAAGCTGTTCTCCATCTCGCGGGAGACGTCGACGTCGATAATGTTCTCGGTGAAGTCGTCATCCACCGTCTTTTTAGTCATCGTTACCTCCCAAGCAGCACGCGCTAACGACCTATTTTGGTTGATTGGCGCGAAATCTGCATATCAGGGCTGAGGGGGATCCTCGTGGTTGAGCACCTTGTCAAGGAGCGGGGCGAGCTGATCACCGTCGGGAGCGCGCACCAGCGGCGCAGATTCAGGGGTCCACTGCACTCGATGACGATCCTCCAGCACGGTCGTTGTGCCATGGGCAAGCACCTGCTGGGTCGTCGAGAGTTCACGGATGGCGATGGCTCGGGTATGGCCCGGCTGAAGCTCGTCAAACTCGGAGTAAATCCGGATGTCGTGCTGTCCGTCATCACCGACGAGGACCCATTCAATGTCAGGGAAGTCACGAGCCAACTCGCGCAGAGCAGTGCGCTTGTGGTCTACCCCAGAACGGAACCATCCGGTGTTCGTCGGGCCCCAGTCGGTCAGCAACAAAGGCCCTTGCGGATACCCGTGGCGGGCCAGAAACCTTACCAAAAATGGGTAGGTATTCCACGCGCCAGTCGACACATAGACCACCGGGGCGTCGGGATGTCGTTCCAGGAGTTTCTGGTACATCCGTGCCATGCCGGGAATGGATTTGCGGGCCTGCTCGGTGAGCACGAAGGAGTTCCAAGCCGCGATGAGAGACCGGGGTAGGGAAGTAGAGATGACAGTATCGTCAATGTCAGAGATGATTCCGAATCGAGTGTTCCGGGACACCACGAGAACCTTTGCCGTCGTGGTATCACCGCTGGTTGACAAGGTGACTTCATGCCAGCCTGGTTGTAAACCGTGATTTTTGATGCGCACGTCGACGTATCCGGCACGGTCTGCTCGTACTGTGATTTTCTCACCGTTGACGTCGACGACGACCTCTGCGCCTGGGGCAGGCAGGCCGAGGAAGTTGCGCCAACCACGTTGGGACAATAACTCGATGGACAACAGATTTCGTCGAGTTAGCGGAGACCGATCTGGCTGACGTTTCTGCTCCGGGTTCCGCCCGGGCGGACTGGTCAGGATGACTCGTCCGAGTACACGCAGATGGGTGGCCGATCCATAACTGCGGTAACCGATGACGCACGGCACCCAGCCTCGTCTGCGCAGTGTCGTGTTGAGGCGCTTATGGACGGCATCCTCGACTCGGGCTCCGATGAACGGCCGGTTCGACATGTCTTGGAGATTACTGGATCAGGCTTCATCGTGGGACGATGGGCCGGTGAGTCAGTCTGCCGATCAAGCCCGAGTCCCTCTGCCGGCTGCATTAGCAGCCGAGATCCAATCTTGCGGATTTTTCCCAGAGCTGGTTATTGACCTCGCTGAGACCTCTTTGGCGGGGGACGAAGTTCTCGACCATCTGCTGCACCTAGAGGCGACCTTCGACAACGACGAGGTTCATCGTCATCTCACCCTGATCCTGCGTACTGCTACCCGTATGCTGATTGGCCACACCGACGAGCGCGCAGAGGGAGGCCAGTTGCAAGCCGTCACCTCGAGCGAGTCCATCCCGCTATCTCACGTGAGTTCGGTGGTATTGACACGGGTCGTGCAGCACCCTGACCGATTCGGTACAGATCCTGCGTCGACCACGGTTGAAGCCTGGCTCCAGATGACGTGGGGGGCAGTCTCACGACTTGAACTCGAGCCAGCCACGTGCGGGGACCCGATGTGCACCGCAAACCATGGTTATACCGGTACATTCAGTGGAGATGACATCGTCATCAGGATGAGTCCGGCTGCCGACGGTGCCGATCAAGTCGAGCGTCTCATGGGATTCGCGACGCGGATGCAGGCCGTCACTGGAGCAGCCCGATGAGTTCCCTGCTTGCTGCTGATCTCATGCCGCCCGGTCCCGGGACCCTTTCTGATTTGGTGCCCGCGATGGGTCAGGCGTTAACGGGCGGGGGACCGGCCGGCCTGGGGCTGCCTGATGCGACACGGTACGTATTCCTGCTGGTTGATGGAATGGGCCAGGAGAACCTCGAGCATTTTCGCCATCTTGCCCCAACTCTGTCGGAGATGAAGAACTGCCACGACCTGACTTGTTATGTGCCCTCGACGACGGCTACTTCGCTGAGCTGTATCGGTACCGGCGCGGTCCCCGGATGCCATGGCGTTGTTGGTTACACCTTCCGCGCACCCTCTGGTCGCGTCATGAACGCCTTGAGCTGGGTCAATGGGGATGATCCCGAGGTCATCCAACCGCACCCTACGGCGTTTGAGTCACTAGTTGCTGCTGGGGTGACGGTGAGCAGCATCGGCCCAGCACGCTTCCAGCGATCGGGGTTGACGCGCGCGAGTCTACGTGGGCCGCGATTCATTCCCATCCGCGACGAAGACGATGTCGATGAGCGTGTGTACAAAACCCTTAAAGCCTCGCGTTCGGGTGACGCTTCACTGACGTACGTGTACGAGCGTTCGCTTGACCACGTTGGGCATGGTGAAGGATGGCAGTCGGCAGCATGGAGATCGCGCCTCATGTGGGTTGACGAGCTCGTTGGTGCTCTTCTCGATGAGCTCGATCCTGGAACCGCCCTGGTCGTCACTGCTGATCACGGCATGGTTGACATCCCCGACGACCACCGCGTCATGGTGGAGGACGAGGGTGGACTGCTCGCTGACGTTGCCTTGTTGGCTGGTGAGCCTCGGTTCCGCCACATTTACACTCGTCGTCCCGATGAGGTCGCGCAACGATGGCGACGCGTACTCGGGGATCGTGCTCAGGTTGTCATTGGCGACGATGCTGTTGCGGCTGACCTGTTTGGACCAGTTGACGTGTCTACCCGTTCCCGTTTCGGTGACGTACTAGCGATTACTCGTGGTGATTGGGCCATCATGAGCCGCGCTACCCCCAAGGAACTCACCCTCGTGGGCATGCACGGATCGCTCACTCCGTGTGAAATGCGGATCCCATTGCTGGCCCAGATCTGTGAAGGATGAGGATGGCTGAGCTTGTTTTCCACACCGGTCCGATGGACTCTGGCAAGTCCACCCTCGCACTGCAGATGGACCATGCGCAGTCCGCTCACGACCGCCAAGGGGTGCGATACGCGATGCACGACCGCTCTGGTGGAGCTCGGATCACCTCGCGGATTGGTTTGAGTGTCGAAGCTGTCGAGGTCACTGACTCCCTGGACCTCTACCAGGACATCGTCTCGCGGCTGAGTCGCGGAGGACGAATTGATTACCTCATTTGCGACGAGGCCCAGTTCTACCGAACTAAGCAGATCGACCAGCTGGCTCGAGTCGTCGATGACCTCGACATCGACGTCTACTGCTTCGGAATCCTGGCCGATTTTCGGACAGAGCTATTTCCCGGATCAAAACGTCTCGTTGAGTTGGCCGACCGCGTCGTTGAGCCCCCGGTCTCGCCGTTGTGCTGGTGCGGCCGTCCTGCCACCCATAATGCCCGCATCGTGGATGGGAAGTTGGTGCGTGAGGGTGACCAGGTCGGCGTCGGAGACATCGGTGGTGGATCAGAGATCCATTATGAGGTGCTATGCCGCCGTCACCACCGTCAAGGGATTACCGGGGAAATTTCCAGGGCGACCTTGTCGGAGCAGACCCTACCTTTTGATGGCTCCAGGTCCTGACGAGCGTGGCCCCAGGGTTCGCGTGCGGTCAAGGATTTTCCCGCGGTGGGTGGTATATCAGGCTGTCTCTTATACACATCTCCGAGCCCACGAGACTAAGGCGAATC
>ERZ1030833.86-NODE-86-length-11989-cov-7.408245_pt1 | contig 11989 bp, 7 predicted proteins | sample MGYA00517300_ERZ1030833 | MGnify/ENA primary metagenome ERZ1030833 (study PRJEB33718, sample SAMN03159658) | human skin metagenome | collected 2014-05-20 | study: EMG produced TPA metagenomics assembly of the PRJNA266117 data set (Human skin bacterial metagenome and...
TAATTTCGGTTGCTTGGCGTGCGGCATCTCCGCATCAGGATGGCGCTCAACGAACGCACGATTTTCTCCAGCTTCCAGTTCAGCCTTGAGTTCCTGAAGTGACCGTTTCTGAGTATCTCCAGGACGGCGAAACTTCAAGCGTGTGTGTGTAGGCGTAGCATACTTTGACTGAACCTGAGAAATATGCGCTACATCCGCTTTGGCTCGAGCTGGTTCCCACGTTGGACGATGCGCGGACGACATGGTAAATGGACTTGTCGCACGTGAGACGCCCATCCCTAGGACGATCCTCGTCACCTCCACACTTCCAACACGCATGGCGGCCGTGTCACACTTTGTGAGCGAGTTTGCACAGGCGTGCCAGACAAATGACGGCGAGAGGCTTTTTAAATGTATGGCACTAGATGATGAAAGCTTCTATATGCTGCAATCAGCATTACAATCTGTCTCGGTCGGAGATGTTTGTGATAAGGCTTTGTCCCTATCGAGCAGCATGCATACCAAACGATTCACATCTCTCCTACATGACACACTTGAATACACAAAGTCGAAACCATTCGTCTTGAACGCATACTCACATACAGGTGCGTATGATGCATGGGTGAAAGTATACTCTTCGATGATGTCATGTTTTACGCTGCCGGAGACCGTATGGCTACTACGTGCTCTCAAGTATGTTGCACTGCAGCTCGTATTGCTCGCTATCCATATGGACAATGGTCCACCATATGGAAAGACTATTGATGCAGCTGGTCGTTTATCGAAAGCAGCTGGACTCGCGGCAAATGACCGTAGTTCCCTGCCTGGCACTTGTACTAAGCGAGCCGCCGTGCTCAAGCTCGCCAATATCAGTTTCCGTGCGTATTTCAAGCTGAGAAACACGCGTTTATGTGAAACTGTGCTTGGATCTGTCAATAATGCCCTTCTTATGAATCGGCAGAACGATGATTCTGACCCAACAGGCGAAGCACTCTATCCGGTATCGGAGCGAGTCACGTACCATTTCTACGTGGGCCAAATTCGCTTGCTGCAGCATCGTGTGCAAGTGGCTGCGCAACATCTTCACTGGGCTTTCGACCATTGCACCAATTCGCACCCCCACAACAAGCGCAAAATTCTCATTTCTCTCATGGCTGCACAGCTGATTCTCGGTCGATACCCGCACGCAGTGCTGCTGGATCAGTTTCACCTCAGAGATACATTTGGTCCAATGGTGCATTGTCACAGGCTGGGGCATGCCGTGGGTGTCATGTCCGAATTAGAACGGCACCGCGAGTGGCTACGAACACGGGGGCTATACATGCTTCTACGTGAAAAACTTGTGCTGGGATTGTGGCGCAACTTGTTCCAGCGATGCATGCGACTCAATCCGCATGTGGATGAAGCATCCAACGCACCGCCGACATTGCCACTGGCAATGCTGGTGGGGCCAGCACGTTTGGCGTGGAACGATAATACACTTTTGCTGGAGGACATGGAATGCATGGCTGCAAATCTGGTGGATCAGGGTTTGATGAAAGCATATATTTTGCACTCCAAAAGCATGATTGTGCTGCAGCGTGGGCCTTTCCGAGGCTTTCCGCCCATGTCGGATGTATACCAGGCCTAGGAACTCTCTTCGTTTTCGAATTTTCGCGTGGGAAGCCCACGCTTCAAGGCTGCTGTCCAATCGCGCGTCTCCGTCCATCCTACCAAAATCGCAAAAACTTGGTTGACGGTAAGTACTTTGCGTGCATTGATCTTTTGCCCATCCAGGAAGGAGGGATCGATGGGCAGGCGGGCGACACGTACACCCAGAGCTTCGGCCTTTTTGGCGCAAAGATGCTTGTATCTGTTTCGGTCCACGATACCACCAATTACATATGTTTTGCCAGGTTCCAGTGTCGCGATGGTATCGTCTGTATCAGCCGTGAGATATATGACATCCTGCTTGTCGCATACGGGTAACTGGTCCTTGTGACCGTGCCAAAGGGCTTCGAGCCCGCCATACTCTTGTAGCTTTATGCGCTTCCATCGGCGCCACATCCCAACGCTCTTTACTTCCATATGCTGTCCCACGCGATCCTGAAAGAGAGACGACTCACTGGTGCTGGGCATGCTGGGAAAAGTGTTTGCCCCTCCTTCGGGGGGAAAAAATCCCAAACCGCGTCCCGATATGCGGTCAGCCCCAGTGAATACCACTTCCCGAAAAGGATGGGAACTAGAACGATTCACGCCGTACAAGTACCCTAACTGAGCGGCGAGAGAAGTGGTCTCATCCACGGTCATAAGATCATCAAATCCCAAATCAACAACAACGCGCGCGTCAAATACCTGTGCAGGCGGCTTTCGCTCACGATGTACTTCCAAAGATGGATCTTTTTCTCTCGCCTCACGCTCCTGCTTTCGGCGCTCTTTTCGCCTCGCCCGTTCTCGTGTTCGGCGCTCCAGCTTTGTCGATTCTTTCTTCTGTTCGCGCCGTTCACGACGAGCTAACTTCTTAGCTGCAGATTTCGTCATAAGAACCATTTTTCCAGTGACAGGATCGCGCATTTCTACAGGCGGTGCCGTACCTGGCGCTGCATCCTCTCCCATAACGCACGTACTGCGTCAAAAAAGGCTGTGCCTTTTTGTCATCGAACTGTAACGCGACACAACCTGGGAAACGTCCCATTCCTCCACCTTACTTACCAGCCATGGACCGGCGCGTTCCATGGGGTACATCGTCCGAAGGACACCCTTACGCATACAGGCAAGACATGGCTAATCCGTATGCCACACAGGCTGATATTTGTATGTAAAATATATTAACACCTAGCCTCTTCGCCCTATGGTGATTCTGTGCCTTCGGCACAAGCTTCAGCACAACCTGTCCCGACCGAGCAGGAAAGGGATTATGTGTATTTTCGACGAGATACCAGTCATATGAACAAGGCCACGGTAGACGCAGCGAAAAGTGCCAAGATGCGACTCGAGCACTATTACCGCATGACCGTGGACCAAGCTATCGAGCGCAATCAGCGCCGGACGGATCTAGAAAAGCGCTTATTGAACCCGCCGGATGGTATTCCTATTTCGGATGAGCGCAAAGCCCGGCAGCTCGCACAACTCGGTCGACGAGAAACAAGCTTTTTACGGCTTCGTCGAACTAGACTAGGCCTGAGTGATTTCCGAACCGTCAAGGTGATCGGAAAGGGCTCATTTGGCGAAGTACGCGTCGTGCAGAAAGTCGATACAGGTAAAATTTACGCAATGAAAACGCTGCGTAAGAGCGAAATGCTGAAAAAGGACCAACTTGCACATGTGCGCGCGGAGCGTGATGTGCTAGCCGAATCAAATTCACCTTGGGTTGTGCAGCTCTACTACTCATTCCAGGACTCGGCATACCTGTACTTGTTGATGGAGTTTCTTCCTGGCGGTGATCTCATGACAATGTTGATTAAATACGATACGTTTTCAGAGGATGTGACGCGATTTTACATTGCCGAATGTGTCTTGGCTCTCGAAGGTATTCATCAGCTTGGCTTTATTCATCGTGACATTAAGCCCGACAATATCCTTATCGATAGAAAGGGGCACATCAAGCTGTCTGATTTTGGCTTGTCGACTGGTTTCCATAAGCAGCATGACAATGCCTATTACCAAAAGCTCCTTGAGGATCCACCGCAACAATCACCTGTACAATCGAACCGGAACTCAGTGGCAGTAAACAGTATCACACTGACACTCAGCAGCAAAGACCAGATCGCTACTTGGAAAGCTAATCGCCGCAAGCTCGCATACTCAACGGTCGGTACGCCCGATTACATCGCGCCAGAGATATTCCTCCAGCAGGGCTATGGTCATGAATGCGACTGGTGGAGTTTGGGCACCATCATGTTCGAATGCTTGTGTGGCTACCCTCCTTTTTGCTCTGAGAATGCACACGATACGTACCGCAAGATTCTGGCATGGCGCGAGACGCTGCAGATCCCTGACGATATCCATTTGAGCCCTGAGGCTGAAGATATGATTTTCCAATTGATTACAGCGCCAGAGAAGCGCCTTGGACGAAATGGAGCCCAGGAAATCAAGGACCATCCGTTCTTCGCAGGCGTCGACTGGTCGACCATTCGCCAAATTGATGCGCCGTTTGTGCCACACCTCTCTAGTGTGACAGACACGAGTTACTTCCCTACCGAGGACTATCAAGATGTACCCGACGTGCCTGTTGGCGCTGATACAGATGTGGGTGCGAAAGACTTGGCATTCCTTGGCTACACGTTCCGGCGATATGAAGCAAATGAAAGCGCCCTGTAGACTGGAACGAGCAGCGTGTCGTATATACAAGTGCATGCCCCGCGTAGTCGTTCGCTGGAAACACGTGATTGGCCAACCAAGTTCTGGTGCGTGGTCTAGCACCAGAAAACCTAGGGTGCGTGCATGCACTGCTAGACTTGCAGTATTTGGAAATAGAAACGTGGGCGCCTGATACTTCTCTTTCCCCCACAACCAGTACCCATGTTTGCCCTTCGTTCTGTGGCCAAGGGCCGTGGTGTGTGGTCTTTCCCCCTTCGAGCGCAGGCCCTGTCTGCAAGTGCTCGTCGTGCGCTCGCGACGGCATCAGGTGCGGATGATGTATTTCATCTGGAGACGCCGCGCGAAAGTGAGAGTGTCTTTACTGCTCAAGACACATTTCTGCGCCGTCACGTTGGCCCTCGCCCCGAACAAGTTAAGCACATTCTCAACACGCTAGGATATTCGTCCATGGACGAGTTTGTTCGCAAGACTGTGCCGGAAGAGGTCTACCTTCCTGAAAGCAGTGCCGACGAGCACTTTCTGCCGGCTCTGTCCGAGTCAGAGCTAGCTAGGCGCGGTAAGGAATTGGCTAGCCAAAATAAAGTGTTCCGATCGTATATTGGAATGGGCTACCATAACACTCAGGTCCCTCCTGTGATCATGCGCAATGTGCTTGAAAACCCTGCATGGTACACAAGCTACACACCTTATCAGCCCGAAATTTCGCAGGGTCGTCTCGAGTCTTTGCTCAACTACCAGACGATGGTCAAGTCGCTAACTGGCCTTGACATTTCTAATGCGTCTTTGCTTGACGAAAGCACGGCAGCCGCTGAAGCGATGATTCTTGCTCTAAACAACACTAAAGACAAAAAGCGCAAGGTGTTCCTTGTTGATGAGAAGGTGTTGCCCCAAACTTTGTCTGTACTAAAAGGTCGTGCCCTTGGCTTTGGCATTGAAGTCATCCAGGCTCCGCTGCATACAGACGGTAAGAGTGCCTTACCTGCTGATCTAAAGGACCGTATCATGGGTGTGCTGGTGCAGTACCCAGACATGGACGGCTCACTCGTAGACTGGGCGCCTCTTGCGAAAGAGGTGAAGCAGGAGGGTGGTCTCGTTGTGGCTGCAACTGACCTGCTTGCTCTCACGATGATCAAGCCACCGGCTGAATGGGGTGCAGATGTCGCAGTCGGCAATGCCGGTCGTTTTGGCGTCCCGCCCGGCTACGGTGGACCGCAGGCGGGCTTCTTTGCTGCCTCCGATGCGCTTAAGCGTCGTATGCCCGGTCGCCTAATTGGTGTGAGTCGCGATGTGACGGGTCGTCCAGCTTATCGCCTAGCGTTGCAAACGCGTGAGCAGCACATTCGTCGTGAGAAAGCCACTTCGAATATTTGCACGGCTCAAGCCCTGCTTGCGAATATGTCGGCTATGTACGCCGTGTACCATGGTCCTCGTGGTCTTCGCCGTATTGCTGCCAAAGTGCATGCTCTTACGCTCGTACTTAAGCAGCAGCTTCAGGCTCTGGGCATTAAGGTGTTCAATCATGATGCCTTGTTTTTCGACACACTCACGGTCGAGGCACCCGCTACCGAGGTGCACGAGGTTGCAAGGGCCAAAGAGATCAACTTGCGACGCATTGCTGAAGACCGTGTGGGTATCACGCTAGACGAGACGGTGCGTCTGGAAGACCTCGCTGATGTGGTGAATGTATTTGCACGTGTTCTTTCCAAGCCGGAGGTGAGTGCCCAGGACTTGATGACAACGGCTTCGAAGCAGGGCCTTTCGAGCGCATCGCTGGACCAACTAAACGTGCATCCCAATTTCGCTCGTACCTCATCGTATTTGACCCAACCAGTGTTCAATGCCTACCATTCAGAGACGTCACTGTTGCGCTATATCCACGCGCTCCAAAACAAAGACCTTTCCCTCGTGCACGCCATGATCCCACTGGGCTCGTGCACAATGAAGCTAAACAGCACCTCGAGCATGAACATGCTCTCGTTTCCCGAGTACCATGCCCTGCACCCTTTCGCCCCAATGGAACAGGCCGAGGGATACCAAACTCTCATCAAGGAACTGGAGCATGACCTGGCCCTACTGACGGGTTTTGCCGCTGTATCATTGCAGCCCAACTCTGGTGCTCAGGGCGAGTTTACAGGTCTGTCTGTGATTCGAGCCTACCTCGCTGCTCACGGCCAGAATCATCGCCACATATGTCTGATCCCGACTAGCGCACATGGTACAAACCCTGCTTCAGCTGTGATGGCTGGAATGAAAGTAGTGCCTGTCAAGACGCTTCCAGATGGAACTATTGATCTCGATGATTTGCGTGCCAAGGCAGAGGCCAACAAAGATGTGTTGGCAGCCAGCATGATCACGGAGCCCGGAACCACAGGTATCTTCTTTTCCAAGATTAAAGAGGCCATTGACATTGTACACGAGTTTGGTGGTCAGGTGTACCTTGATGGTGCAAATTTGCAGGCTCAGGTCGGCGTGACGAATCCATGTATTATGGGCGCTGATGTGACGCATCTGAACCTGCACAAGACATTCAGCATCCCACATGGCGGTGGTGGCCCTGGTGTGGGTCCGATTGGTGTCAAGGCACACCTTGCTGCCTACCTACCCGGTCACCCTGTCGTGAAAACAGGCGGTGAGCACGCCATTGAGCCGGTGTCGGCAGCACCTTGGGGCTCGGCTTCTATTCTGACCATTGCTTGGGCCTACATCCGCATGCTTGGTTGGCACGGTATCCGCACATCAACCATCATGTCCTTGCTGAACGCTAACTATGTCAAGAATCGTATTCAACATAAATATAAGGTCAAGTACGTTGGCAAGCACGGCAACGTGGCCCATGAGCTTTTGGTTGATGTGGCCGAATTCCAAAAATGTGGCGTTCAAGTCATGGATGTGGCCAAGCGTCTCATTGACTATGGCTTCCATCCCCCGACATGCTCATGGCCTATTTCGACTGGTCTTCTAATCGAGATTACGGAGAGCGAACCATTTGAAGAAATTGAGCGTCTCGTCGAGGCTCTGCTCTCGATCGCCGATGAGGTTCAAGAAATCAATGATGGTAAGCAGCCCAAGGATGTCAACCTGCTCAAGATGGCTCCGCACACCATCGAAACGCTGACGACCGAGAAATGGGACCGCCCCTACTCCCGTGAGCGTGCCGCATTCCCGGTGCGAGCACTACGTAACAACAAGTTCTGGCCGCCTGTGTCGCGCGTCGATGACGCTTACGGCGACCGCAACTTGGTCTGCGAATGTGGCGACGTAGAGTCGTTCGCCTAGATTCCCTTTCCCCCCTTCATTAAGACGAATCCGAAAAGTTCAACCCACGGACAATGACTATTTAGCTGTGACCTAATATAGTAGTATCTTCAACGATCATTCCTACACATCAGCCAGATGACCCTTGTTCTTGCGTGCAGTCGTCATGGCGGCAATCACAGCGGAGCCCGCACCAGAACCATCCTCAGCCTGTCGCGTCTTGATCTTCTTAGCTTCCGGACCGAGAATATCAGCCAACGCACCGTGCAAGCGATCGGCAAAGTGGGGGTACTTGCAGTAGAGGCTGCCATCAACGCCAACCGTACAGCCCTCTTCGAGCAGATTCTTTTTCTTCACGATCGCAGCGATACCGCATGCACTCAGGCGTGCCGAGCGTGTACCGATGAGCTGAGCCACACGGCGGAAAAACTGCCGTTCATCCAGATCCGTTTCCAGACTAAAGAAGTACTTGAATAATCCCATGACTGTCAATAGCTCTTCCGTCGAGTCTGCCTCAATTAGCGACAAAAATGCAGTGTCAAAGCAAAATGGTTTCTCAATCTTGTATGTTTCTTGACCAAGGAATAAGACACCCTCATATACCAAGTCACAAAGGATCAATCGGAAAATCTCGCCCAGGTACATACCAGCGATCATCTTCTCGAAGGTCTGTTCGTGCGGTTTGTTAGACGTAAGGTCGATTTCCTCGTCGTACTTGGTCCTCACGCTGGCCAAGTACTTGTGTTCATACGAATCAAAAGCACCGTATTCACAATTGATAGCCATTTTCTCATGCGGTGGCAAATTTAAATGACGGAGCTTGGGAATCTCCGACACATCTTCCATATAGGCCGCATTACAGCCCGTACCGAAAATGCAAGCAATCTTGGTGTCGGGCTCGACATAGTTGGATGCGATTAGTGTGCCTGTCGTGTCGTTGATGATCGAGCTGAGTTTGACAGGAACTGCGGCATCGCGCAGACCCTGACGCAGCATCTCAGCACAATCATGTCCTTCTGTTTCCGGATTACCGAAGCCCTTGGTCCAGCGGATAAGCTCACCGTGATCAATACGCTTTTGAATGGTGGGGAAACTGAACGTGAACCCCAGTGACAGGTGTTCATCCAGATGGTCGCATGAGCCATATTGCTTCTCCAGGAACTCACGGATGCACACACCGAAGTAATCAAACAGCTTTTGGCCGCTTTCATGCTTGTGGTTTTCTTGGATACGGAACTTGGTTTGATTCAGTTCAAAGGTTCGGTCACCGTTCAGCTTGACCAAGCACGTACGCAGGTTGGTACCACCCATGTCAAGAGCCAAAAAATCTCCTTTTTCTTCGCCAGTGGGCCATCCGAAAACGAATGTAGGAAGCATGGGCACAGCTTGGCCCTCCTTCTCGAGACCCTCGCCCAGGACACGTACAAAGTTGTCTGTAATTTCCTTGAGCGCTTCATTCGATACGGTAAGGAGCTTTTCAAAGTGTTTTTGGTACGCTTGCAAAACATCTTCCCTAGCAGCAGGCCTGTCGAAACACAAGCTTCCACGGCTAAAGATGGTTACATTATTGTCTTCGGTTTCTTGTTGCTGCACCATACTGAATGATAGGGTATGAACGGACCACGCACGCTTGTGGCGCCCCATGCTCAATAGGCTCATTTGGACTTCGGCCGATAAAATTAAACAACGCTATGGGTCCAATAATGTGCCTGCGTTTAGGTCAAGCGGCGCTCAGTGTTGCGCCGGCCGTTTACAAAGTTGGGCGATTCCAGCGTGACCTCGGGGCTACCGAACAGAGCACGGTCAGCGGCTTCAACACCAAGCATGAAAGAGTGGTCCTGATTACCCACTTCGTATTTCCACGAGCCGAAGCGACCACGACTCAGGATATCAAACTGATCCAAAAGCGTAGGAAGAATCTCCTGAAGGCCAGCATCACGCTCTAGGCTGGGGGTAGGATAGCCAGGCGTAAACTTGCGATGGTATGTACTGACAATTTCGCTGTCGGGGAGAAGGAGCTGTGTATTCACGCAGCCACGGATCGTATCCTCCAGCAACTTGTCGTTGTCCACAGGCTTAAGATGGGACTCAGAAACTTCCATCATCAACGACCAATAAGGACCCTCCTTGGCCTCCGATGATGGCGTGCCGTGCGCGGGGTCAGCGTATTGCAGCGTTGGAAGCACGGCGTCCTTCTGAGGGCAGTTGTTCGGGCTGTAATTAGAGAAGATGGTTGCACGATAAAAGGGACAGTCATCCTCAGGGAAGTAGAGCCAGCACTTATCGCCAATACGGTTGGGCAGCTCACCACGGATACCAATACCAATGACGTGAGTCGAGGAATAGACGAGCTTCTCAGTCACAGACTTCTGTAGCCGCTGCTTCAAGTCACTGTCAATACCTTCGAGCGTGTTCACAAGGTAGTCCAAACCCATCGTAGACACGAGGTGCTTGTACTTGATTGACGAACCATCACTCAGATATGCCGTGTGCGCAGCAGCGTCCACCTTGAGTACTTTCTTCTTGAATTGCAGCTTTTCCTGAGGCAGCGTCTTTGAAACAGCTTTCCAAATACCACCGGTACCATCACGGGCAGGAAACTTGAACGTGGCATTGGGGCCCCAGTTGCCAGCAATTTTCTTGTTCAGAGTGTTGGAAACGACGAGTTTCAAGTTGGGTGCGGCCACTCGTTCGCCAAGCCACTTGCACTGCATCATAGTTGTTGGCACGGCCCACACTTTGAAATTGTATGGACGCATAAAGAGATCAGCAATACCCTCGCCCATCATACGAATAATCCATTCGTCAAATGTCTGGGGGGGCTCTTTGGCGCGAATACGCAGCTCAGCAGCATCAATCATGCCATCAATGGCCTTCACCTGATCATCAGTTGGAAGCATCGAGATGTTGTTTTGGTACGGGTACGGCACCCACACATTGCGGCTGCGGACGTACGAAATACGCTGGTGCTCGTACCAGTCCTCTTTGTTCGGGAGAGCCTGGGCAAGTACATCATCAAAATAGGCATAGTGGGAGAAAATAACATGACCACCCACATCGAAAAGAAATCCTTCCTTTGTTACATCTGTGGAAGCAAGACCGCCGGCCTCTTCGTTGGCATCCACAAGCGTCCAAGATCCAAGATTCTGTGTCCGATTAGAAATAAACGCAAATACGTACAAGTTGGTTGAGACGCTTGGCAGCGCCCAAACCAGTTGGACCTACAAGGGTTAGTTGTCCTGATCTGTACTGCAGCGCATACCTGCACCAATCACTAGAGTATCAACTTGTTGAGATGCCATAGTAAGACAAAGAGGTGGCCCAGCATCCGGGAGCGACGCAATGCACGATCATGCACATGAGGCTCAGACCACGTGGTTAGTACATAAGCCAGGCAACAAGATGCTGCCAGCAGCTCTCCCGCGTGGCCCTACGGTGAGTAGCCAGAACTATATGGATCACGTGAGCACGTGACTAAGGAAGGCCGAGCGAGCGCAAGGCGTAAGGTAGCTCCTAGGAAGCTCTCCCTCGTCTCGCCACGAACCGTCAAGAGTACGTGATCGTGACGCTTGGTTCGAATTCTAACGCTCATAACAGATGGTGAACGTTCCAAAGACCCGCAGGACATACTGCAAGGGTAAGACGTGCCGGAAGCACACGTATGTATACAGCATGGCCGAGTGTCAGTGACTAACAAGCGACAGTCCCCACAAGGTGACCCAGTACAAGACCGGTAAGGCGTCCGAGTTTGCCCAGGGTAAGCGTCGTTACGTCCGTAAGCAGAAGGGTTACGGTGGTCAGACCAAGCCTGTCTTCCAAAAGAAGGCCAAGAGTACGTATACAATTGTCGTGATTTCCTTATTAACCTTTCAGCGACCAAGAAGGTTGTTCTGCGTCTCGAATGCACTGTGTGCAAGTACCGCTCGCACCTTGCCCTCAAGCGCTGCAAGCACTTCGAGCTTGGTGGTGAAAAGAAGACGAAGGGTGCTGCTTTGGTGTTCTAAACGTACCTATTTATATTTGTGTACTTTTGGACGCTATGCATGTTGGCGGAATGTGTATGATTGAGTCGCTACATATGTTTATACTGTAGCTGTATCTCCTCTATTCCTTGCTAGCAAAAAAAATGATATCTTTCATGCACTATCGTGGCTTTGTGCGCGAGGGTATCGTGCTCTACAAACTAATAGGGCCGCGGCGGCGGACCACCGCTCCCTCGTGGTGCGCTTGGATTGTACCATCCGTAGTCTTTTGGACGGCCATATCCTGTACCAGTGGAAGGTGCGGCAGGAAGGCGTGGTAACGGTGGATATGCCCCACTGCCACCCAGTCTTGGTGGTGGTCGTGGCGGCATGCCTGTCGGCACAGCCATCGAGCCGTGGGATGCAGCAGGCGGGCGTGGTTGCATACCACCAGGCGGTATGATAGATGGAGGAGGACGAGTCATTATAGGGGG
>ERZ1030833.91-NODE-91-length-11698-cov-8.353431_pt1 | contig 11698 bp, 8 predicted proteins | sample MGYA00517300_ERZ1030833 | MGnify/ENA primary metagenome ERZ1030833 (study PRJEB33718, sample SAMN03159658) | human skin metagenome | collected 2014-05-20 | study: EMG produced TPA metagenomics assembly of the PRJNA266117 data set (Human skin bacterial metagenome and...
AGATTCGCCTTAGTCTCGTGGGCTCGGAGATGTGTATAAGAGACAGGTGCCACGACCATAGAGACGCTCACCTTTGGCGGTGGCGACGAAGGGTTCAGTATGCCACTCATCAAGGTTGCCGGTGGGTTGGACGTCACCGTGGGAGTACAGCAGGACAGTGGGCATACCCTCAGGCGCCGGCCAGTGGGCGATGACAGCGGGAAGGCCGTCGTTCTCCGTGACGACGGTGACGTCGGCGGCACCGGCCTCCTTGGCAGCGGCGGCAACGAACTCGGCTCCGGACCTCACGCCGTCGGGCCGCTGGGAACTAACCGACCGGACTGCCACGTGGCGGGTGAGTTGCTCAACGGCATCGTCGAAACCAGAATCAACCTTGGCAGACAGGTCCTTGAAAGTATGAGAAAGATCCATGATCAAAGTGTAGGGCCGTCTCCGCGCCTCATCGTCGGATTATGAGGCGGTTACATACCCGACTGCTCCATACCTCAAGCAAACAGGAACCACGCGGACGCGGGTAGGACCCGACCGTCCCGAAGTCCAGACCCCCATCGGTCAATTCCCGTGATCTTTGCGAAGGAAGGGGGCGAGGATATCCATGGGCAATGGGAACACGACCGTCGAGTTCTGATCGGCTCCCAGCTCAAGAAGCGTCTGCAAATACCGCAAATGCAGGGAGGCCGGGCTCTTCGAGAGTTCGTCGGCCGCCTGCCGCAACTCGCCGGACGCCTGCATCTCGCCGCGTGCGTTGATGACTTTCGCCCGCCGCTCCCGCTCCGCCTCCGCCTCACGGGCCATGGCCCGCTGCATCGCCTCCGGGATCTCCACGTCCTTAATCTCCACGACGGACACATCGACACCCCACGGGTGCGTCTGCACCTCGATGATCTCACGGAGGTCCGTGTTGAGTTCCTCCCGGTGGGCGAGGAGGGTGTCGAGATCCGCCCGGCCTAGGACACTTCGCAACGTCGTCTGAGCGATCTGGCTCGTCGCGATCGCGTAATTCTCCACATTCATGACAGCATCCATGGGGTCCGTCACGTTGAATAGGACGACGGCGTTGACACGAGCCGGCACGTTGTCGCGGGTGATGATCTCCTGCGGCGGGATCGTCAGGGTTACGGTGCGTTGGTCGACTCTGTGCAGCTTGTCGAGGCCGGGGAAGATAAACACGAGCCCGGAACCGTGCAGCCCGCGCAGTTTGCCGAGCCGGAAAACGACGCCGCGCTCATATTCGGGGATGATCTTGAAGCTCGATATCAGGAACCCGATGACGAGGATGACGAGCGCGATCGTGGTGAAGGTCCATTCGAGATCACTCATGTTCTGCTCCTGTCGGCATCGACGTCGTCCGCACCTCGGTAGTACCTGCCCCGGTCATACGTGCTCCGCGCCGCGGCCTCGACCGCAGCCGCCTGCTCGACCGAGCGGTACCGCGTCCGTCCGGACCTCCAACGGGACCCGTACCGGGCGATAAGACGGTCGGCCTCGTCACCGGCTCGGTCTGTCGTCGCCTGTCCATGAACGCCGAGCACGCGGACACGACCGTCGTCGTGCGCCGTCCCGGTATCCGGCACTGACGTCTCCAGCGGCAACCCCTCTGGGATGTCCACTGGGCGCCGGCGTATGGATGCAGCGGTGGGAACGAGAGCCAGGCAGACGATAGCGATAGTCGCTATAAGAGTGACCACCTCCGCCACCGTCCGTGCCACGAAGAGCATGCCACCTGGCAGGGCCAGAGCAGCGACCATGACGCACACCGTCATACCGCGATGGAACAGTCCGGCCTCGGAGTACGGCCACGGGTCGACGGGCATGGTTACCTCGCGCGCCGTCATCGTCGGCGAGCACGTGTCCTTGACGGGGCATCGACCACAAATCTCGTGCTGACCGCGGTACCTGACGACCCGCTTCTGCGGATCGAAGCTCGCGGGCCACAGCCAGTGGTCCTCATGGCACTTCCATCCGTCCCGATCGTCGTGGTAGACGAAGTTCGTCGTCTTCCACTCCCGACTCATCCGGGCGCTGTGGCGACCCAAGACATCGAGCAACCAGGCCACGGTAAGCAGAAAGAGGGAGTAGCAACAAGTGAGCACCACCTGGAGGGACGGGCTCACCTCGTCGCCTCCGGCAGCTGGGCGTGTCCTTGCTCGCCCGGGGCCTCCTCGATGAAGAGCCGCTCCACCGGCAGTTCATCGACGGTCCTCCCTTCCCGGTGGTGCATCAGTCCCTGGAATGTCATCCACAAGAACGGCAGCACTCCGCCGATGATGAAGACGAGGTCCCCCGGCATGCGGAGCCACTCGAGGACGACGTTGCAATGCTCGGTGATGTAGTTGAGCTGGCGGGCTTCGAAATAGCCTGCGTCCACCGAGTGGTATAGCTGCAGGATGCCAAGCGGTAGCAGGGTGACGAAGACCATCCAGGCGAGCCCGATGTTCGTGCACCAGAACGAGATTTTCGCCAGCTTGTCGTTCCACGCAGGGATGAGGTACCTCAGCGCGAACATCGCCAAGGCCATGGCCATCATCCCGTAGACGCCCATCATCGCCCCGTGGGCATGGTTGGCGGTGAGGGCGGTGCCGATCTCGTAGTAGGACACGATCGGCAGGTTGATGAGGAATCCGAAGACACCAGCACCGACGAAGTTCCAGAACCCGACTGCAACGAGGAACATCACCGTCCAGCGATGCGGGAACGGCGTCGACGATCGCGACTCACGCCGGGCTCCGAGCTGCATGAATCCCCACGCCTCGACTGTGAGGAACGTCAATGGGATGACCTCCGCAGCCGAGAAGAAGGCGCCGATGGCCATGTGCGCGCTCGGGGTGCCCGAGAAGTACAGGTGGTGCATGGTGCCGAGCACCCCACCGGCCGAGTAGAGGATGACGTCCATGTAGATGACACCCAACGCCACCTTCTCGCGGACGACACCGAGCATGACGAAGATGTACGCCACCATGACGGTGGTGAAGAGCTCGAGGAAGTCCTCGACCCAGAGATGGACCACCCAGAAACGCCAGAACTCAGCCACCGAGAGCTGAGTGTGCGTCCCGGCGAGGAGACCCACGGCGTAGAACATCGGGATCGATAGGGCCGAGAAGAAAAACACCCACGGCATATTGCCGACCGATTCGGTCCTCATCCGGGTATGCATAGCACGCCAGATAATGAACACCCACAGGAACATGCCAAGGGTGAGCAGGAGTTGGAACATCTTCGACAGGTCGATGTACTCCCACTGCTGGCCGAAGACCGGACCTTTAGCCCACGAAACTCCGTAGACCGACAACGCCTCACTGGTAAGGGAACCGAATACGACGAAAGCTACTGCCCCGAGCAGCACGTAAGTCAGCACGTGTTGCCTCCTAGGCTCCTTACCCGAGACGAAGGGAGCCAGGAAGATGCCGCCGGCAAGGAAGGCTGCCGCCGTCCAGAACAACGCCAACTGAACATGCCAGGTTCGGGCAAGGTTATAGGGCAACCAGGCCGCCAAATCGAACCCAAAAAACTCGAAATATCCGCCCGGTAATGCTCTGCCGCCGCACCAACAAGGGTCTGGAAAAGGAACAAAACAGCAATGACGAAGAAAAACCATGAGGTGGCGCGTTGCGACTTGGTAAGCCCAACCTGGCTGGGAGGGATGAAACTCAGTGACGGAGTCTCCGACTCGTGCCAACCGATGTTCTTGCTCCAGCGCCCATATATTGCGAACATGACTCCGGTACCGCCGATGAGGACGATAAGGGAAAGCACGGACCAGACAACCATGTCGGCCGTTGGACGGTTCGCCACAGTCGGGTCTGCCGGCCAGTTGTTTGTGTACGAATAGCTGTGGCCGGGCCGATCTGCGGCCGCTCCCCATGCGGTCCACGCGAAGAAGTCGGTCAAGTGCCTAGCTTGTGCCGGGCCCTTGATGTCGTCGGCTAGCAGACCGAGGTTGTGCGAATTCCTCCCGAAATACGTCGTGTAGTAGGAAACGAGATGGTGGTATGCGGCGGTCTGCTGACGTGATAGGACGAGCACGCCGGTGCGGGAGTCGTAGCGGTTGGTACGCCAGTCCTTGATGTTGGCCTGGTGCGGTTGATTCTCTCTAGCTTTGATTCGAACATCCAGGGTCAACGTCGCGGCACGACGCAGATAGTCGGCGGTGAAGTCGGGGCCAAGGTACCCACCGTGGCCGACGATGGACCCATACTCCATGAGGCCTCGGTTATTGAAGGCTTCCTGCCCGGCAACGATGTCGTCATGAGTAAACAGCACCTCTCCGGTGGTGGAGACAACCTTGTCGGGTATGGGTATGGAGTCGTTATAGGTGTGATACGCGAGGATGCCCATCACCGTGAATCCCAGGATCATCACAAGGGCGATCCCTTGCACCCAGCCTTTGCTGACGACCATCGGTCGACGACGGGTATCCTCGGGTTTCTTGCCTTCATCGCCCATGGCATAAGCCTATCGTTTATTGACGATACAATCATCATAAATGATGAGCGTGTCCGCCCCCTACCACGGCACGATGCCAGGACAGCCCGTTTCGGGAAGTGGCCCCTATCCTTGTGCTATTGCTCTTGCACTGCAGCGGATGTCACCGAGGAGGGCCCGTGATCCTGCTGGTTGACAACCACGATTCCTTCACCTTCAACCTGGCACACCTATTGGCCGAAGTCAGCGGGATCGAGCCAGTGGTGGTCCGCCCCGAGGAGGTCGAGCGTGCAGGGATCCTCCGCCGATTGGCTGATGGCGAATTCGACCACGTGGTTATCGGTCCAGGACCTGGCTCCCCGCACAACGACAAGGACTTCAAGACCGCCGGACAGGTGATCGATGCCTCCAACAAGCTCCCCCTGCTCGGGGTGTGCCTGGGCCACCAAGGCCTCGGGTTACGTCACGGTGCCCAGTTGCAGACCATTCGGCCCCATCACGGCATCGTCAGCCGAATTCATCACTCCAGGCGTGGAATCTTCGCCGGATTACCGCAAGATTTCGAGGCAACTCGGTATCACTCACTGTGCTTGACCACGTTGGGTGACCAGATCGTCGAACATGCTCGCGCCGAGGATGGCGCCATCATGGCGTTCGAGGTTGCCGACCGGCCACACTGGGGCGTGCAATTCCACCCAGAGTCAGTCATGACGCAGGTCGGATGTCAGTTAATGACGAACTTCCTGGCGATCGGCAGCCAGCCACGACACAGCGAGGTACGCGACAAACGCGAACCGCGCAACATCCAGTCACGAAAGTGTGCCCGGACTACGGCACGGTGGACAATCCACCACCAAACGGTGGACATCGACCTCGACGAAGAAGCCACCTTCAGCCGCCTCGCTGGCGACGGTGACGCCTTCTGGTTGGACTCGGCCACCACGCGTGGCGACACCGGCCGTTGGAGTGTCATGGGCACGGCGTCGGGGGCGGCATCCGAACTGGTCAGTTACGACGTCATCACAAACACGTTGACGGTCAACGGGCGAACCCAGTCTGGTGATGTGCTGGACTTCTTGGAACGCCGTCTTGCAGATGGAGTATCACGGAGGGACCCGGAACTAGATGACATCCCATTCACAGGTGGCTATGTCGGTTTCCTGGGCTATGAGTGCAAGGCGCTGACCTTGGGCCCGAATGCGCACTGCAGCGAACTGCCCGATGCCATGTGGATGCGTCCGGCCAGCTGGATTGCGTACGACCACTACCGGCATCACGCTCACCTCCTAGCCTTGGACGACCGTGACACGCCCGGCTGCAATGAGGCCGCTGATCTATTGGACGCACTGGCTGCGACGCTGGTGAAGCGACCAGGTAGCAGCGAAGAGCCCGCACCGCTAACCGTGCCTGTGGAAGGGTCGTGGCGGCTCAGCCGAGGGGGCTACCAGGACCGTGTTGCCGCAATCCAGCAGGCGCTAACGCGCGGTGACTCGTACGAGGCCTGTCTGACCGACACGTGGACCTCCCGGTGCGACGTGGACGGCTGGCGGTTGTACCGCGCACTGCGGCGTCGAAACCCAGCCCCCTATGGGGCGTATCTTCGGTTTACCGACCCGCGTGTGGAGGTGTGCTCTTCATCCCCGGAACGGTTCCTGCGAGTACGCGACGGCATCGCTGAATCCAAGCCGATCAAGGGGACAATGGCTCGCTGTGATGATCCGGTGGAGGATGCCCGGGGAATTGTCGATTTACAACATGACGCGAAAAACCGCGCCGAGAATCTCATGATCGCTGATCTGGTGCGCAACGACCTGTCGCGCGTGTGCCAACCAGGCACGGTGGAGGTACCACGTCTGATGGCGATCGAGTCATATGCGACGGTGCACCAGATGGTGACCACGGTGCGCGGACGATTGCGTGAGGACGTCGGATTGGTCGACGTACTGCGAGCGACCTTCCCTGGTGGATCGATGACCGGGGCACCGAAGGAACGGTCCGTAGAAATCCTGGACGGTCTGGAGGTCGGCGCCCGGGGAATCTACTCGGGAATCCTGGGATATCTCGGCTTCGATCGCACCGCCGACCTCAGCATCGTGATACGGACGGTGATCCGAACGGGGTCGCAGGTAACGGTCGGTGCCGGCGGCGCAATCGTCGCAGCTTCCCAGCCTGACGAGGAGTGGCGCGAGAAGAACCTCAAAGCGGCGGCACCGTTGGCTGCGCTGACGCTGTCAGCCGGGCCAGGAATTCCCGTCACTCCCCCATAGCAGTTGGAATCGGCTTGCGCCAGGCTCGTTCGATCTCGTCAAGGGGGAGGCTGAACAGACCGTTAACCTCGATCTCACCGTGATCTATGACCTCGCCAATACGGGCAGTCGGCACACCGTGCTCCTGGCACAGCTCCTTGAACTCACGGTAGCCGTTACCGCACAGCGAGACGATCGCTCGGGCCGGGGTCTCCGAGAACAACATCACCGATGGTTCGCCCTCGGGCAGACTCACCGACACGCCAAGACCCCCCTGTAGGCAGCTTTCCACAAGCGCCTGTGCCAGGCCACCGTCGGACAGGTCGTGGGCGCTAGACAGCAGGCCGCGCTTCGACGCTTCCACCATCACCGCGGCCAGGGCCTTCTCGGCATTCAGGTCGGGCATCGGGGGCATACCGCCTAGGTGGCCAGCGTGGATGACGTCCTCATAGACCGATCCGCCGAACTCGCACTTCGTCGTTCCTAGCAGCAAGACAGCGTCGCCGTCGTGTGCGAAGGCCGACGGGATGCGACGATGCACGTCATCAATAACGCCGAGCACACCAACGAGCGGAGTAGGCCGAATCGACTCATCTCCAGTGCGGTTGTGCAGGGAAACGTTACCGCCCGTAACCGGCACGCCAAGCTCGCGGCAGCCGTCAACCAGACCAAGGATGGTCTCGTCGAATTGCCACATGACATCGGGATCGTACGGGGAGCCATAATTGAGGCAATCAGTGACAGCCACCGGAGTTGCGCCAGAGACAGCCACATTCCGGTAAGCCTCGCAAAGAGCCAGCTGGGCGCCAAGATACGGGTTAAGGGTGGTCTGGCGTCCGTTAGCGTCCAAGGACAGCGCGATGCCGAGGTTGTCGTCAATACGAATCATGCCGGCATCGTTCGGCTGAGCGAGCACAGTATTGCCACGCACGAACCGGTCATACTGGTCGGTGATCCAGGAACGGTCGCACAGCTGGGCGGAGCCAACAAGGGCCAGCAGGGCCCCGGCAAGACCCTCACCAGAGTTATCGCGCGGCAACGCGTTGGCGTCGTTCTCGTTGAGCTCATCAATCCACCACGGACGGGCGGCCGGCATGTCGAGAACCGGTCCGTCGTGAGCAACCGTCCGCGGATCGACGTCGACAATCCGCTCGCCCTGCCAATCAATGTGAAGTCGACCGGTGTCGGTGACCTCGCCAATGACAGTGGCAGCGACACCCCAATGGGCGCAGATCTCCATGAAGCGGTCAAGCTGATCGGGGCGCACCACCGCGGCCATCCGCTCCTGGGACTCGCTCATGAGGATCTCTTCAGGGGCGAGGTTCGGGTCGCGCAGCGGAACGCGGTCGAGCTCGACGTGCATGCCACCGTCGCCAGCACTGGCCAGCTCGGAGGTGGCACAGGAGATTCCGGCGGCACCGAAATCCTGCAAGGCCTCAACTACCCCGGCGTTGAAGAGGTCAAGGGTGCACTCGATGAGCAGCTTCTCCATGAACGGGTCGCCCACCTGGACGCTGGGTCGCTTCGACTCGCCCTCTGCAGCGAAGGATTCCGAGGCAAGGATCGACGCGCCACCGATACCGTCGCCACCGGTGGCCGCACCAAAGAGAACGACGAGATTGCCTACACCCGAGGCTTTGGCGAACTGTAGGTCCTCATGACGCAGCACCCCGACGCACAGGGCGTTGACGAGCGGATTGCCGTAATAGGTGGGGTCGAAGAGGGTCTGGCCGCCGATCGTGGGCAGGCCGAGGCAGTTGCCATAGTCGGCGATCCCAGACACAACACCGGGCAGCACACGTGCGGTATCTGGAGCATCCAGCGGGCCGAAAGCCAAAGCATTCATGACGCCGACCGGGCGAGCGCCCATCGCCATGATGTCGCGAACGATGCCACCGACTCCGGTAGCTGCGCCCTGGTGGGGCTCGACGTAGGAAGGGTGGTTGTGGGACTCCGCCTTAAAAGTGACGGCCAGTCCGTTGCCAATATCGACGACACCAGCATTGTCCCCGATGCCAGCTAGCAGCGGGCCGAGCGGCGTCTGCTGAGGCAGGTCACCGAATCGGCGCAGGTATTTCTTCGATGATTTGTAGGAGCAATGCTCCGACCACATCACCGAGTACATGGCGAGCTCGCCGCCGGTCGGGCGGCGTCCCAGGATCTCCCGGATGCGCTGGTACTCGTCGGCGGACAACCCCAACTCAGCCCAGGGCTGCTCAACGTCGGGGGTGCTGACGGCGTTCTCCACTGTGTCTGCCACAGGACAAATCTAGCCGTTGAGCGACGTCATTGCCGCCTCGACCACAGATGCAGGCCACTCAGGGCGCATCGGAGTAATGGAACGTCTTACCATGAGCCAGGTGAGTACCACCACATCGGGCCCTCGTCGTCGCGTCGCCATGACATGGGTTGTGTGGATCACAGCCGTGATCGCGTACGGGTTTGCGGTCATGCAGCGAACCTCTCTCGGCGTCATGGGGTTAACGGCAGCCGCCCATTTCAACGCCCCCGCCTCCGTCGTCGCCACCTTCATGGTGTTGCAGCTAGCGGTCTACGCGGTGCTCCAGATTCCAGCCGGTATTACCGTCGACCGACTGGGATCAAGGGTCGTCATTACCGCTGGGTCGATCGTCATGACTGTCGGTCAGGTCGTCATGGCACTCACCGGAAGCGTCGGCGGAGCAGTGCTGGCTCGCGTCCTGGTCGGATGCGGCGACGCCTTCATTTTTGGTGCCGCGATACGACTAGTGCCGGCTTGGTTCCCTCCCAAACAGACCCCTCTGGTAACCCAACTCACGGGTTTGCTAGGCCAGTTCGGACAGGTCGTCTCAGCTGTTGGCCTCGTGGCCATGGTCAACAGCAGCGGGTGGCGTTCCACCTATCTCCTGGCGGCCGGTGGTGCTGCGGTAGCGGCTGCGTTGGCATTCCTCCTCATTCGTGACGCCCCGCCCGGAGTGGAGCCGGAACGTACCGATGGCAACGTCAAACAACTCCCCCACCAGGTCGCTGAGGTCATCAGTCACCCCTCGACGCGACTGGCTTTTTGGGCACACATGTCGTCGAATTTCGCCGGAATCGTATTTTCGCTGATGTGGGGTATGCCCTACCTCACCCACGCTGAGGGACGCTCAACGGCCACCGCCTCGACACTTATGACGGTTTATGTCATCGCCAATGCCATCGCCGGACCAACGGCGGGCATCTTGACCAGTCGGCACCCCATTCGTCGTGGCACCCTCATCGAGGCCATGATCGCTGCCTCCGCGGTGGCGTGGCTGATCGTCCTGGTGTGGCCAGGGCCTGCTCCGTTGTGGATGCTTTTCCTCCTCGTCATCTGCCTGGGCATCTCTCTGCCTGGCGGAAACGTCGGCTTCGATGTGGCCCGCACTTTTCAGCCAGGCAACCGGTTGGCCACCGCGACCGGTGTAGCGATTACGGGCGGCTTCTTCTTCGGTCTTTTGGAGATCGAGATTATTGGCCTACTACTCGATATGCTGTGCCCTGGCGGTCGTTACACCCTCAGCGGGTTCCGCTGGGCGATGTCGACCCAACTCGTCCTCTTTGCCATCGGGTTGGCTGGGTTAGAGGTCAACCAGCGTCGGCTCTACCAGATCATGGCTGACAACGGCGTCACCGTGCCTACCTGGCGTGAGGCCTTGGCACGGCAGTGGCGGGTCGTCAAACAGCGTCGCCGTTAAAGCCGTTACTCAGTTATTGAAATCACGGGCGGTTTCGGCACGAGATGCCGCGTCGCGACGTTCCCTAACCATCCGGGTCAGACCGCCAGTGGCCGATTGGTGACTCGCCAACCAACGGTCAGCAGTCTCGGCGGTATCACCGTCAGGGAACAGCCCGACGACTAAACGCTGGGCCATCTCGATCGGGAACTCCTGCCAGATCTGCTCAAGATCATCGAAGTAGGAGCCATTGAGATTGGCAAACGTCTGGGCACCCAGCGGGGTACGCAAACCCTCGATGAGGGCCAGACAGTGCTCATTGGACAGCTCTCCCGGGGTGCGCAGGCGACGATAAGCCTCCTGCTTCGCGGCATCGTCAGGACGAGCGGTGAGGGCCGCCATGTGATGGGCAACACCGGTCTTGGTGTGGTCACGCTCTAGCTCGGCATCCAGGTCTTCGACGCTAGCCTGGCCCAGAGCGGCCAGAGCCATCCAGGACTGCCACCTCATTTCTGGATCGACGACCAGGCCGGCGACATTGCCGTCAAGCAGGCCACGAACCCGTCCAGCCGAGTCCGGATCGGTAGCTGACAAGGCCAGGGCGTGACGCGCCCACAAGCGCTGTAGGTCGCTACCCAGCTCGGACTCGTCGAGTCCCTGCCAGGCCCGGGCTGCCTCGGCGCGCCGTGCGGTCTTGCGAGCAGAATCAGGAAGATAGTTCTCGACGGCCATTCGTAGCTGCTGCAATACGGTGGCGAGGATGGCCGGTTCGGTCTCTTTGGGACCATGCGCAGCAACGGCGTCAAGGTAATCCTGAACCTTAAGCTTGGCGTCGCGCACGGAGTTCCACAGCATCGACCAGACCAGAGCGCGAGCCAATGGGTCGGCCAGACCCGACAGGTGAGCAAGGACGGTCTTCGTACCAGTAGCGCCAAGACGCACCTTGGCGTACGTGAGATCGTCGTCGTTGATGAGGATGAGGTCGGGGGCCGGTTTGCCCGCCGCCTCAGGAACCGGGGTGCGTGGGGAGGAGATAGTGAGGTCGATGAGGTTAGTGCGCACCAAATCTTCGCCGTGCAAGGAGTACAGCCCGACGCGCAGGGTGTGGGGACGATTGACGTCGCGGCCGGTGCGGACGTCAATCGAGTCACGCACGACAGCCAGCTCGGAAACAACGCCGTCACTGATAGTAAGTTCCGGCAGCAGGACGTCGGGACCAGCAGTCTTAAGCCAAGCGTCGACCCAGGCGCTCAGATCACGTCCGCAGGCCTTTTCGAGGTGACGAATGAGGTCGTCAAGGGTGGCTCTGTCTCTTATACACATCTCCGAGCCCACGAGACTAAGGCGAATCTC
>ERZ1030833.96-NODE-96-length-11292-cov-7.007831_pt1 | contig 11292 bp, 8 predicted proteins | sample MGYA00517300_ERZ1030833 | MGnify/ENA primary metagenome ERZ1030833 (study PRJEB33718, sample SAMN03159658) | human skin metagenome | collected 2014-05-20 | study: EMG produced TPA metagenomics assembly of the PRJNA266117 data set (Human skin bacterial metagenome and...
TACACTATCCTCTTCGTCGGCAGCGTCAGATGTGTATAAGAGACAGACATATAGCCGCCCCTTACGACGCACAATGGCACAGTGATTACACATGCGCTTCACAGACGAACGGACTTTCATGCCACGAGCCAGAGGGGGGACAATAGGCTGCGGCATCATGGCCCGCTGGATCATCTGTGCCTGTATAGGCCGCATCATACTCAAAGACGGGACACGCGCCGAAGCTACTGCTTGCCGAATGATCGGCACGCTCGCACGCAGCAACATGACGTCGTTGCAGAAGGCAAGAAGGCTGAGCAATCGCGCGGCTGGAAGAAGAGCTGCACGTGACGTTTGCCAGGCCCTTGGAAAAAAAGTCGGCTTGATGCACGGCCCTAGCTTAGCAGTTCGACGATGTCGTCATTGTCTTTGGCGGCATGCGGGATATTGACGTCAGAACAGCTGATCCAAATTCTAAAACGGAATGAATCATCGTCTGACTCCATTTCGAGTGGTGCAAAATCTGCGCCAAAAATTGACATTTTACGGAGTGCGTGGGCGGACGATACGATGTATGTGCCTCGCAAAGTCGAGCTGATTCTCGATTGCACACTAGATATCATGACATCGAGTGCCAAGGCCGGATCTAGGGTCCAACCCAAATACCTTGAAGCGGATTATTGGGAGCTGCTTCTACAGGTTCTATCTACGGTTTCAGGTGATTCTGACTTCTTGCATGCAATCGTATCGAGACACAACGTGCTCACCCTCGTATCTGCATTGTCAGAAGAACCATCAGCAGATGCATGGAGAAAAGCTGTACCAGTTCTTACCATACTGCTGCCGGCATGCATTCGACGGATCGGTGCGAGCCAGATCGACGCGGTCAATGCGTGTTTCCGCGACTTGATCAAGGTCATGGCACATGTTGATTTAGCCAGCATGGTTGAGACCTGTACTCACATGTGGGAGGCTGTGTGTAAGCCCTGGGCATCTGATCTTGCCCTCGGCTCAAATGCAAAAAAGAGTGCAAAGTTTTTCGTGGCCGAATCGCTGCTGCCCTATGCTACCGCTCGTATACATACGGACACGACATATCTCGCTGAATTACTGGATCATGTGGCGGGCATGTCGCTTTATGGCCCCCTAGCATTAGAATTCAAGGCCAGCGCCTCTGCCATTCCCGATTCAGTCGATCTTCTGACATCATCACTGTGTGCATTGCTCCCATCTCATCCGGCCTACGATGCGGTGCTGGCACCGCTGCTGCTTCATCTCGTCAAACATACATCTGCAATGCATTCTCATGCCCCGCCCGCTATCATTCGACATGGCGCGTTAGAACGATGCCTCGTGCCCCTTGCCTCTGCATTACTTGCCTTGCCTGACAAGGTGCCGACATTACTGTCACTCGTTCAAGCTATTGATCAGAGTGGCTTATACCAGCCCGGTGGTGACGACCAAGATACTTGGACAACTCTATGGACAAAGGTCTTGGCTTATACCCTGCGCGATATGGACGCGACCGCTGCTGGACGAGACACGTCTTTTTCCCTGCTACACACCTTGTGGCGTTTATGTCCCGAAGAAGTGGCTCATCATTTGACCACTGTTTGGACACATGCGGCGCGCCTTTCAGTGAAAATGCCAGCATTTAATACTGCTTTGGCACTTGCGCATGCTGTTCTTGCGCGCGTAAGTCAAGAGCGTCGTCTGCCGTGGCTCCTGGATACCCTTTGCGAGGCGTGTGAATCTCTCAACAAGCCTCTATCTGAGCTCATGCAGAGTCCTATCTTGTGCGTGCAAAGCGCACGCGCGTGGGAAGAGTCGTTAACCAAACACGCTACGATCGAGCAAGCACATGCTATGATGCTCGACATGTTAAGTAAGGTTCGCTCTGCCCAGTCTTCCATGACAGTATGCATGACATACTTACTTTGCCTCCTGGTACCAAGTTTCACACCACTCGGGGATCAACGCGCGCTGTTAGCCGATTGGGCTGCATCTTGTATGAACGCGTCCGACTCGTTGGTGGTTTCTGTCGGCCTTGAGCTGCATGTACGTCTCGTTCAGTGTGGCTACTGTATCACATCTCTTCCGTGTGAGCGGCTGTCAGCTTATCTCTCGGATGCAAAATGTGACCCGGTGCTGCGCTTGTCCTCTTTTCGCGCTCTTTGTTGTGAAGCCGAAGTCACAGGCACCCCGCCGCCGTGGAACGAGGATGCTCTTATTGACTTGTTACTCGCTGGTTTGCACACAGATATGGCGCCTAGTACCTGGGATGGCCAAGTGCTGGGCTTGACAGAAACGGATCAGGCACCTGTTGCGTTATGGCGCCTGATCACGACAAGGTGGCTTCACATCATCGAACAAATGGCCTCTGATGCGTTGTTGGATCATCTTGTCGCATTTATGGCTCAGACATTGGATGCGCATGGCATGTTGCGAACAGTGAGTGCACTTTTACTCCGCAATGCCCAATTTTTTGAGCAAAAGCGGTGGCAGGCCGCTGTTTTACGATACGCGCGCGTATCATTGAGCGGCAAAGATGCTCTCCGTACGGTGCGTATACTTACGCGTGTGCCTGTTGAATACGTGACTCGCCCTGTTGCTTTGGAACTCGCGCCGTATTTTTGGCAACTGGATCAGTCCCGAGTGCAGGATGCTGAGCTGAAGCAGCTCTTATTTCGTTGGCTGCAGGCTTATCCACATACAGCCTCGTTTGCGACGCCGCTAGCCGCTTATGTTGATTCATTACTCAAGTTGCCACAAGCTTATTTGAATGGCGCCCACGAAACTATGAGCTTGTCTCTTGTTCGTGTCATGCTTCCGCATGCCAAAGAAGCATCTTTGCCGATCGACGATTGGATGTCTTTGGCAGCAGCTTCCAAACCGTCACCTAAGCAACATATGGCACGGTGTGCTTTGGCGGAGATCTTACCTTTTGCCGTCGACAATAGGATCTTGGCATGGATGCCGACGTTGGCCCCATCCGTCGAGTCTGCTGTCGCCCAAATTCACTCAGACATGTCGTTTGCAAGTGCCAAGGAGCTTGCGCTTCTTTTTCGGATCTTGGCGGCCTATCTACGAGCACATCCGCAGAGCATGGCACCTTTGTTGCAGGCAGTAGATGCTTTGTGTTCTTCAGCAACACCACATCTTGCACCCCTCGCTCCTGCGCTACTATCGTGCATTATGTCCGTTGCTACTGACAAAGGCAGATTTATGCACATGGTATGTGCTTTTGCCATGTTATCCTCGACCTTTTCTCAGACATCTGATGACCTTATACCCCAACTTGTGGCTGTGATCGAGACGATGGAAGTCGATGCATATGGCTCCACCCTCAATGCGCTAACGTCCTTGTTTCATACCGACACGACATGCACCTTGAGCGAATTGGTATCTTTCCTCCAAGTTATTGCACTCATGTTCCAGCATGCACCTCCGCGTTCAAGCCGGGTCTCTGACAAGTGCTTTTCGCATCTAGTGTTATCGCTAGGCCCAATGGCCACGCATTTTCCTATGCTCACCAAGCCCATCGTGGAAGTGCTCTTTTGCGTGTGTCAATACCGGCCACACATGCTGCGTCCCTTTGATGTGCCGCGAATTTTGGCTCTTTTGGGCATCTTACTTGGGCCTCGCTTGGCAGAACCTGTCGATGAGCACGACGCCAGTGCTATTTTTGGCGGTATTTGTGGAGTGCTTCGATCCCTCATTCGACACCGCAAAGATTTGATCAAGCCATGCCTACCTCATTTAACTGAAATACTGTCACAGCAATGGCGCCTTCTATCACACGTTTCAAGTGCTCATACTGGTATGGCGATCGAGCGCCAAATTCATGCATCTATGCCGTGCTGGCTGAATATGGTCGTATCGCCGCTAGGTCTTGACGCTGCTCAGGCCTTGCGGCGCGTACTGTCTGAGCTTGCTGGTAAAACTAGCGTGATTCACGTGTCGAAGAAGGCCAAGCCCCACACTCCCAATATGAATGAGACGCTAGCCAAGTCTATGACGAAGCATACCGTGTACATTTTGGTCGCCTATGCCCGCTGTGTTACTATGCCACATACGACCATTGCACCGAATCTGCGGCAGGAAATACTGCCGGGCCTATTTGCTTTATGCGACATTTGTGGTGACTTTGAGCGCGACGCGGCACTCAAGAGCATGCTCGATGCAAGTGCACAGCTTGTCTTTAAAGACATTTGGAGGCAATGGGATGCACAGCGATACAAGGGCGCTTAGTGCTTTGTCCTCACTATATGGTCTTCAGCGATATTCGTGCGACTTTTTTTAATACGGGTGCTGTAGCACTTCTGGAAGGAGAAGCAAAGCGCGAGAATCATAAAGCGAGCATAACACGTCGAGATATAAAAAGAGGGAATGATAACAGCATTAAGCATAAAAAGCGAATCCAACTCGATACAGTGCATGAGCGGCGAATGCCATTCACAGACCACATGTCAATTCCCTCGTGCAGTGAAAGTGTTCTAAGGCAGGGCTTGGTGACCATACTGCTGGACCCGATCCTTTGTTGAAATAGAATGTGCTGCGCCCCGTCATTTTGGCATGCTCATGAATGATGTAGCTGATAGTATTGGCCTCCCTAAAGTGGGCATGATCCAAATATAAGCCTGATGTGGCTATCATTTATGTTATATGTACATCTTTATGTCTGGTTCGAACGATATTCAGCATGTGTGGAGCCTCGACATCCTGGGCATCAGCATGGACCCCATAGTGCAGACAGCTTTGGCTCTCTCATGTGGTTGTAAAATCGTGAGATTCCTTCCACGAGCTCGAACTTTGATACCAGGTGTCATCTTGCGCCTGCATAAGTTACGAAGAGAACCTCTCCCGTTGACACTCACAATTCTCGTGACAACTGCTGAATGCAAGATGGTCATATCGAAACTTTTCTACATTATATAAACGCAAGATTAGCTAGCAAATGAAAGGAATGCCTTGAACTCGAACTAGGAGCCCCATGACGGTAACTAAATGGATGTGCGCGCGGCGGTTTCCACACGTAAAGTAAGCATAAGTAGTGCAGAAAGGATAAATAGAGCTGCAGACGTGTAAATAGGCGCCTGAGCAGTGGTAGAGCTTGTGTCACCTGTAGTGTAGACCTTGATGATAGCCGCGACCACACCCATAGCGCGGTTGAGCATGGCAGCAATACCGCCAGCTGTGCCACGAAGTGGAGCAGGGAAAGATTCAGGGGTGTAACAATACAACACACCATACATGATATTCTCCATGAAGTTGACGATCGATGAGAAGGCCAATTGGCTCACGGGATCACTGCCTACGCCAGTGAAGCCAAAAAGGAATACACCCGACAAAAGGGTTCCGATCGCCATGGCACCACGTCGACCGGAGCGCGGCCATGTAACCATCCATGCACCAATCAAACTGCCCGGTACACCGCACACTGATACAATCACGTAGTTGCGGTATGTTTTGTTGCTAAACCCGGACCCGCCACCACTCTGTCCATCATTCAAATACGTGATAATGAAAGAATTGAACAGAGGGTAAGCCAAACCAATTAGCAACCACAGGATCCAAGTCAAAGAGGTCGTGTAACCAAGAGCAAGGGTAGAAAATAGCGGCTTGAGCTGCGTGAAAGGTGATTTGACTTCAGAATGGAGCAGGTTATGCTTAATGTCCAGCATCCATGCCCTGAAATACGAGAGAACACCGCTGGGCGCCTCAATCAGAGCTTCAGGGTTCGAACTTTCTGTTTCGTTGGCTGCGGCATGAAGAGATGCCACGGTCAAGTAGCCTTCAGGGAGCGGCTTGCCGCACATGTTGGCAAATGTATACAAAGCACGAATAGCTTCAGCATCGCGGCCATTGGAAAGGTAGAATTTGGGGCTTTCTGGGATGCGAAAGAGGAAGAAACGAACAAAGAACGCAAAAAGCGTGTAGGCGCCTGTCGTAAAAATCATGTACCGCCAACCTACATTGTCAGTAAGCCAGCCAGCCGATGTAGTATTGTTCACGCATTCATCGTGTGTATCGCAGTGCCAGTGGGCGATGAAGCCCCATCCGATCAATGATGTGACCAATTGGCCCAGGGACCAGAACACTGACAGGAGCGTCAGTAGAAATTGACGATTGCCGGGTAAGAATTCAAGAAAAATCATGCCATCCACAGGCATGCTACCACCGATACCGAAACAAGATGCACCAATGAGACCAGCCAAAGAGGCAAAGTTCCGAGCACCACCAGCGGCAACGCCGAATACACCACAGATGAACAGGGTTACATTAAAGGAAAGACGGCGACCCACAACATCCGCTGCATATCCCCAAAAGGTAGCACCAATTAACAGTCCTGTGAATAGCGCACATGTCAGCCAGGCTGGATTAGAAGTGTAGGGGTGATCCTTAACATATTGATCGCCGTAGTATTCGACGGTGATCTGCGCTTGGATCAAAGCCACGAGCTGAAGCCAGGCATTATCAAGAAACCAGCCAAGACCTGCGACCATCAAAAGTCCATAATGCCACGGCGTCATACCGATATTTTCGTTTATAATCTTATTGAAGATGTAGACCTTACGAGCATAGGCCGCTTTCACAGCAGCCGACTCAACATGAGCCTCGCAAAAATCACTCATGTCCACTCCTTGCACAGCGTGCTCTTTTTCAGAGCCATCATTTTTCACAGCAAGCAAGTCGCTCTGCTGCTCATGGTGCTGGTGAGCTTTTTCTTGCATGGAGGGATGATCTAGAGCTTCTTCCTACAGCAATCCCACTGCCTATGTTGAAAATTCTCGCACAAATCTTCGCAGGCGGTCGTCGAAATTGTGCATGTGGGATATGCATCAATATGCACGGCTGACGCATTTCTACTAAAAAGCAGCGCCAGTTTGAATCGCACGGCGCTGTGGCGCGGTTTGGTTCTCGGTGTTATGGAGATAGACGTGAGACGTAAAACATTATCACTGCTGCAATTGACATCGTGCATTACAAATACAAGGATATAAATTAGATAGAAGTGCGTGCCGCTGTCTCGACACGAAGCGTAATCATGAGCAAGCCACAAGCGATGAAAAGAGCAGCTGACACGTAAAGAGGTGTGGCCGAATCAGAATTTGGCTGGTAGGACTTGATGATGGCTGCGAACATACCAAATAATCGATTCAGGCTCGATCCAACGCCGTCAGCAGCGCCGCGTAATGGTGCAGGGAAAGCCTCTGGGGTGTAACAGAATAACACACCATACATTACATTTTGCGTAAACGAAATAGCACAAAAGAAACCCAACTTGCCAGATGAATTACTACCATCAAGGCCAGTAAACCCAAACAAAAAGATACCCGTCAAAAGTGTTCCAATAGCCATAGCACCACGGCGACCAGCGCGCGGTAGATCAACGAGCCATGTAGCAAATAGACAGCCAGGCACACCACATGCAGAAATAATCACATAATTGCGGTACGTTTTGGAAATACTCTCGTCATCACCATTGCCAAGATAGAGCACAATGAATGCATTAAACAAGGGATAAGCCAAGCCAATTAAAGCCCATAGCGTCCATATCAAGGCAGTCGTGTAGCCCATGGCAAAATTCGAAAACAAGGGACGCAAATGAGTGAAGGTTTCGGCAGGATGACTGTTTCGGAGGTTGATGCGCATTTCCCGGACTGGTTTCATAATCTTGTCCATAAAGCCATCTGGCTCATCTTCTATTTCTTCGATCAGAGCATCTTCATTCACTTCTTCTCCAGCTGCAGCTCTTAGTGATGCCACAGTAAGCATGCCTTCAGGCAATGGCTTACCACAAATTTTGGCAAACCTTTGCATAGCTCGAACGGCGTCCCCATCGCGGCCTTTAGAGATTAAAAACTTGGGACTTTCTGGGATCTGGAACACCACGAAGCGAAGAAAGAAGCAAAGAAGTGTATAGGCGCCTGTGACGAATAGCGTGTATCGCCAGCCAACGTTTTTTTCTACCCATCCGCGGCTGTTCTTTGGTAAATGCATGCAGTCATCATCAGAAGTGCAGCTCCAAGTAGCGATAAATCCCCACCCGATAAGTGAAGTGACAAGCTGACCTAGGGGCCAGAATACAGACAACAAAGTTAACAGCTGTTGACGGACACCGGGCAGGAACTCCAAAAAGAGCATGCCATCCACCGGAAGACTGCCTCCAATCCCAACGCCAGTACAAGCCAGTAATGCGCCGAGCGTGTAAAAGTTTTTAGCGCCACCAGAAGCCGTACCAAAGACACCACAAATGAAAAGAGTGGCGTTGAAGGAAAAACGACGACCCACGACGTCGGCTGCAAATCCCCAGAAAGCGGCGCCCACAATCAAGCCAGCGTATAGGGACAGCGTTAACATGGCAGAATTCTGGTTTCCATAGTCGTTGTTTGGGTCTTTGAACTCATCATGCGCAGGCTGAAGAATCACAGCCACAAGTTGAAGCCAGGCATTATCAAGGAACCAGCCCACACCGGCTACCATCAACAAGCCGTATTGCCACCAGGTCATGCCAATGTGCTCATTGATGATCTTGTTCATAATATATACCTTGCGCAAATAAACGTCATCCACAGCGCTCATCTCGACGTGTATAGGGCCTTCCATCTCAGTGCTCACGTCCAGTTTGCCTTTCTGAATGTCGCCGAGCACATTCAAACGGTCCGCCTCAATGGCCGTGTCATTTGCTTGGTGATCAACAGTAGGTACTTGCTTGACCTCTTCTGTAGGCACTTGGGTCATATTGTGAGCCTACAGGTTGGGAATATTAAAAAATAACGAAATAGAAAGGGGTGAAAAGAAAGCTTGTTACCAGTTGACTCTAATGGGCCCGCGAAGGATGCAAAGCTTATGTTGCATCTCCACAGCTGCCCCAGAGTGGAAAAAGTGTGACAAGAGTGGGATTCGAACCCACGCCTCAGGGAGACTGCGATATTATGTCGAGGTGTCGCGAAGCGAGCCTGAACACAGCGCCTTAGACCACTCGGCCATCTTGCCTGCAGATGGTCAACCATTGTGATAGAAACGTACATGAGTGAATGCGATTTATTACGTGAGAATGGAGAAACAGCACGGATCTGGGGCAGGGGCTCATTTGGGCATGTCCAACGAGACCGAGGCCGATGCGTTGATTGAAAGATACGCGTCAGTGTTGGATCCTAGTCTTATTTTAGCCATCGCGAATGAGCCTGGACAGTCGACAGATGAAGCATCTAAAATTTTGGATGCGCTGGTAGAAACAGTACCGCCCGAATGTGTGCAGGAGAAGCCTGTGTCTGCTGAGCTCACCCTGTTATTTCTTCAGCAAAGCTTTCCGCATGTGGCATATGAAAAACTCGAGACACTGCTTATTTCGAGTGACGGAGATATTGACATGGTAATCGACAAATTATATGCTGAGGATATGTTGGCCCAGGAACCAACGATGCCTGTACCAAAAGGCCTGGATTATGATGCTCTGGCTGATGGTTTAGCTAGCAAGAAATCCAAACCTTCCAACAAATTCAAGAAGCGCACCACAGGACCTATTACCGTGAGTCTGACTGACCAGCGCAGTCCTCATCACATTTACTACAACAAACGCGTGCCGCGACCTGCATCCAAGCTGCCGGACACGTCGGTGGACACGTTTGGACTCACAGATGAAGAAATGGCACGCAAGCTACAGAATGCAGAGCGGGATGCGGCTGATGCTGCGTCAGAGCCTGTAGCTGACCAGCAATGGCTTCTAGCGTCTTCTTCCCTGTCTCAATTGGCCGTCTTGCTCGGCATGTCGCCAGCACGCATCCAAAGCCTATTCCATCAGTCTTCCTTTAATTTGCACTTGACTTTTGGTCGTGCAGTGGAAGCAGCGATGATAAGCCCACAAGCGCAAGAAGCAGCGCAGGCGCCTGAATTTGCTACCACATGCGCTTCGCTCGCCAGCATTACCGAGGAGACGGAGAGAGAGATCGCGCGACTTTTGCAAGCGGCGCAAGGGCATCAAGACGCTGTGCTTGATTTGCTCCAGCTGCGCAACGTTATCCGTGAAGCAGCAGATGGCCTCGTGGATGGCCCTGACATTCTTGACCCTGCCGGTCGCATCGGAACACACAGGGACAATGCGGAACGAGTCACATCCACACAGTCTGTTCACAAGCCTGTCACGGGTTCCGTGCCGCATTGGCTCCCGAGTGGTGATGCAGCGTTCACGTACGCAGGTCGTGCGTCGCGAGCAGGAGTATCGCGCGCAGAAGCACATCAACCTGGTGGTATTACTCTTCCCGCCTCGGCAGGCCGTGTGGCCATGGCACCAGCATGGCAAGATGAGATGGATGACCGTGTCTACTCGAGCGAAGATTGTCGTGAACGCGCCGCTGAGTACCGTGCGCGAAGAAACGAGGCGCTTCAGCAAGCTGCGCGGAGTGCACAACAATCGCGCACGTCTCGGATGGGAGGTGCGGCTATGGTATACGCAGAGGAGGCGCGCAAGTACGACATGGAGGCACGGCGATGGCAATTGCGGGCGTCGAGCGCGCTGGTGGACCAACGGCGTCTGGATGCACAGAGCAGTGGGCATGACAGCAGAGCCGCGGATCGTATTGACTTGCATGGTCTGACCGTGCACGAGGCCCTGACCGTGGTGGCACAGCATGTGGCACGATGGCAGTCTACGCCATTAGGCGAAGCGCGCTCCAGGCCACCGCTCGAAATCATCACGGGCCGAGGTGTGCACAGTCGACACAGTGTGTCGGTGATTCGCCCGGCGATCGAGCGCTATCTTCGCCAGCGCGGCTTTCGAGTCGACACGGTATCCAATGCAGGTGCGTTGTATGTCAAGGCACCCACAGCCACATGACGAAGCCTGCTGGGAGAGGCATCGCTTATCAGACGCTGCAGTAATACATAGGGGTGCATATGCAATATATAATAGGGTCTATGACATCGGGCTTCCTCGTCCTGCAGGATCGGGTGGACGCCACCCTGCATGGTGGGGTCCGTCGGCCAAGGATTTTTTTCTTCCGTGCCACAGGTGCAGCACGACGAGGAGGACGGCTCTCGATATCGTGCTGTAGCACTTGCGCACAAGGCGCATGGTGGGCACAATGGAGATGGATATGAATGAGCTGGACTTGGCTCGCGAGGTCCAAACCCTCCGAGCTCGCCGGCGCCTGTCCACGAGTCACCCAGCCGCCATTGATCCAGACTTTGCCGGCGTGCAGCTGTATGATAAGTCACCCTCTGTGCATGATCTTCCCCCTCTTCCTGATACGCCCTCTTCTGTGTCTGTCTCTTATACACATCTGACGCTGCCGACGAAGAGGATAGTGT
>ERZ1030833.98-NODE-98-length-11243-cov-6.906775_pt1 | contig 11243 bp, 9 predicted proteins | sample MGYA00517300_ERZ1030833 | MGnify/ENA primary metagenome ERZ1030833 (study PRJEB33718, sample SAMN03159658) | human skin metagenome | collected 2014-05-20 | study: EMG produced TPA metagenomics assembly of the PRJNA266117 data set (Human skin bacterial metagenome and...
TCTACACTATCCTCTTCGTCGGCAGCGTCAGATGTGTATAAGAGACAGCTACTCGAGACACTCAATCGTTCGGAAAACTAATCCCTGACAAAGACACAAATGGATCTTGTAGCCATGTATTGTCGAGGGTGTCTTTCGCATTAGATTCAGTTATAGCATGCTGAGCCATCGAGTGAAAGCCAAAATCTGAGTCTAATAAGAATCCATCACCAAGATTTGTTGCGCAAGGAGTTGTCAATGTACTTGATGGCAACGAGGTGGTCGAATCAAGGTATGAATATATCGAGTCCGTTGGCGATGTTGTTGGCGGATAGAAGGTGTTGTCCTCACTCAGATTAAGCGCAGCTGGTAAACCTTTACGTTCAGCGGAGCTATAACCTTGAACCTTGCTCCAAGCATCGAGAAAACCCATCGTATGTACATCGTTGTAAGTTATTGTTACATGGTCATCGTTGTTGTGAATATCGCCATTGACGCTAATACTAGGCGTACATGAATCCGTTTGACCATTAGTATCAAGCATATTGACGCCTTTGGGTGCATAAGCTGTGGCATTCGTATTAGAAATTGTTGGTGGGACATGACTGTTTATTTCGAATAAGCCATCACTTTCAAGCTTACGCGTGTCTTTGATGTCCATCACCTCGAGACTGGATGGAACTGGTACAGAATTTTGTGTCAGGATCATACTAGGAGACGCGGAAAATGACCGAGCAGTGGGGCTTTGTTTATTGCCGCAAGTTCCCTTTTTTCTAGGATGAGCATGCAGCCCCAGTAGCTTGCAACATCGATTCCGGCATTGCAAAGCACGACGATTATTGAGATATGTTGAAATAACCTGCCAGCAGGACCCATGTTTATGATAAAACTCTACCAGCAGCCGGTCCTCTTCTGCTGTCCAAGGAGCTTTGTTGATTGTTGGGTCTAGGACTTCGCGCCATCGCTTGCTGCATTGATCACCAGAACGATTGCCAACAAACTCTGCAATCCTAGCCCAGTCACTGTCCAGATGCATAATGGCTTCACGAAGACGATTGTCTTCTTCAGTTGTCCATGTTCCTTTCTTTAGACGCTCGTTGAGGCCATTTACCCAACGCTTTCGACATGCTTTGGCAGACCGCCCAGGCACGCTCGCAGCGACTTCGGTCCAACGGGTCTCGTTGACATCCTGCAAGTTTTTCATAGCCATCGTTAGAAGAGCGTCTTCCTCCGGCGTCCATTTACGACGATCTATCGCTGCACCGTCATATGGCGAAGACATGATGGTACGGCTGGAAGGTTTCGGAGCAGCTCATGTAGTGAGTGACCCTGATGCAGCGTACCTCGCTTGTATTTCTTCGGCTTCCTGCATTACATCGCACAATAATTTGTTCTAGCCCTTAACTATTTTGCTATCAGCGAATCACATTTGAGAATAAATGCTTGAATGTGCACATGCGCATCGGTCGTTTCCTGTAGGGACTTGAGTAAATTATCAGTTAGGCTTCCCGAAGCTTGGCAAGGAACCAGATGAGAATCTCTCCAATCATAAAGCAGCGTACCTTCTTTGACACCTTATCTCTTCTTAACTCAACTTGGTATACGGGCTGACTAAATATCCCACTACATTTGACAACGCCGGAGAAAGTTATGCAACACGTGCGTTCTTCGATCGTAAACGCTTCAAATATATCTAGTCTTCTCCGAATGCATACTTTGCCTTAGAGCGCAGCCAAGGGCCGTACTTGTACAACGCGAAAGGAATCGGGAATAAAACAACGGCAATAAATGCCAGTACAGTGGACGCCCACCGAGGGTTCAGTTTAACAAACATTTGAGATGCAAACTAACACGTTAGTATCAACCGACCTTTGTGAGTCCACGTACCAAGGGAAATCCAAGACCAAATGTAGAACGGACAATTGTGTTTGCTGAGAGTGCACAGGCTGTTTGGGCTCGGTATGCATCAGCAATGAATGTCATGAGTGCGAACTAATGCGTCAGTCAACATAGCACACGTACATAAACAAAGAACATGGCTATGCCATAAAAACAAGTCGCTGCAATGGGTGACCAAATAGAAATCCAAGGGTACGACGTCCAACCAAACCAAAACAGAGAAACGACAAGAATAGGTGCACCATACATACAAACCATCAGACGTTCTTCAGGCGGAGGCGCTCCTTGTGGATTTGCCTTCATCTGTTTCACATACCGCGGATTTTCAACAAAAATGTAAAAGAGGCCGCCAATAATACATCCAAGCAGGAAGCCCAAGAAGGTGAGACCAGTTTGGAGATTGTTGAGGCCATGGGCGCCAAACACAATTGGAAATGCTTCAAAAAAGAGGTACAGCACACCGTACACGAAGGACATATACATGGTGATAGCCTGTAACATGGGCTCATACACAAACATGAGAATGGGCAAAATAAACCAACGGGTCGCCAGCTCGCGGAGGTCAATCGTACGGAGCTCAACAGGAGCCTTGTATCGATTGTCACCTGTCTCCTTGCGCAAACGTTTAGCCTTTTTCTTCAAAGTGATGACCTGGTTGGTTTCCTTCAGAGTCAAGAACGTAAGAAGCGTGAGAAATCCTGATAGAATCGTACAGGCCCAAAAGCCCCAACGCCAAGTAGCCGACTTAATTACGGCCACGTATCCACCAATGACGGGACCACATGCGGGGCCAGCCATGAGTGACATAGAAAACACACACATTCCCAAACCTAGGTATTCTTTGGGCCAAATATTCGCCATAGCGCCACCACCGACAACTAGTGGACATGACGCGAATACGCCTGCTAAGAAACGGAAAATTATGAGCCCACCAATATTGGGCGCCAATGCACATGCCATGTTAAAAATCGTGAGGCCAGCCATAGAGAAAATAAAGGGCCATCTGACGCCATACAGCTCAGAGTATGGAGCCCAAAGAAGAGGTCCGAAGCAATATCCACCAAGGAAAATAAACGTGGAAAGTTTGATGACTTCTTCCGACACGCCAAAGTGCGCCGCCGTTTTCGGCATCAAGTTAGCTGGCAGCGATGATGTCATCGTTGATGCAATCGATAATGCTCCGACAAGAATTGCCACATATGCACGATATGTGAGCGGCCATGTCGTACCGAGCTCTCTGTCGTCACCGTCCCACTCGACAATGATTGTATCAGCCTCTTTATCCTCCATCGAGCTAGTATCTTTGACTTCATGGGGTACTCGAGCACCAGTCTCGAGGTCCGTCGTGCCTTGTCCGATAATAACGTCACTGTTATCTGTGTTTGGTTCGTCGTTGTAGCTACTGTAGGAAAGGCGACGGGGTTTATCCACGCCCCCCTCCGTCTTCATAGATAATACAGAGGCACGCCGGCCGTGGCCCGTACGTTCAGGCATGGAATCCTGGGCATTGCGGTTTGGAACGCTCGTGAGTGTCTTCCATGCCTGGTCCGATGAAGATGCCGTGCGCGGTGGCCTAGAAACCTTGGGCAGCTTCTCAAATACGACGGACGGCCGACCATTTTGTGCCTCAGAATCAGACTCGAGTGCCTGTGTAGAGGGTATATACATGTTTTGGCGTTCTTTTACATCATCACCAATACTCGAGTCTTGCTCCGACACCGGCTGCGATGCTCCTGACGGCCATACAACAATGTTTGGCTCGTTTTGTACCTGGGACGCTGTTGCACGTACTTCCGGTTCTTTTGGCTGTTCATGTGCGGGAGTGGCTGACATGTTCTCACAGTGTCAGTAGCACCGCAGCGTGTCTCAGCAAAGTCTATTGGCACTAGTTGAAAAGCTAGCGTTGCGGCGATGCCTTAAATATGAATGCGCACTTTTCAGCGCTTAAATCGGCACAGCACCGACAATGGACGAATAATATAGCCAGGAAAGTCAAGTGAGTGGAGGTGTTGCTGCAATACTTTCCTAGCTTTTCGGAAACTTTTCCGATAACGGCTTGCAATTTCTCGACGCTACGTATGGTGCGCCTATGCATCGGAGCCGACTAAACGGAACTCTTGCGCATAGGCAAAATACCGTTGCATGATGTGGAGTGTAGCAGGACGTGGTTTCATGGATATCAGTGTGTTGGAAACCTTGCCCAGTCCCTCGGCTCTTATAAGGTGGAAGATGCATTGGCCGACTTTGCTGGGGTAGACGTGATCACCGTACCAGCGGTGTTGATATGCTGCGAGATGCATAGCCGCCGACAGTGCCTTTTCGACGTCTAGCGTCTCGGTAAAGTGCTCTAGTAGGTACATGTACGCCTTAGCGCTGAACTTGGCCTGAATGCAATGCACGAACGCATCGTATGCTTCTGTGGGGTGATGCAGACGGAGGGCTAGCTCGCCTAGAATTTCCCAATCATTGCCGGTGCGCTCGTATGGTAACGACTGTGCATCGTAATGACCTTGCTCGGCGCGCCAGATGGTGTAAATTCGCAGGTCCTCATACAGCACCATGAACAGATTATCGAGCCAGCGCTCACACAGTCTCTTATCCGTGAAGGTAAGCCAGTGATCGCCGCGCTCATTTGACTTCCCTGGCTGATCCGCCTGCTCTTTGGGTTGTGGATTGCGATACTCCTCTTCCATGACAAATACCTGCGAGCGATATTTAAGCAAGTCGTCCCAGCCCAAAGCATGAACAAGCTTTGTGAGAATGGCATAGGCACTAGCAAATGTGCCGCGCAAAGCAGGGGCTGGTAGACGTAAGAGCGCAGGGTCGGCATCGGCAGTGGACGTCGGATCTTCCTCTAGTAGCTTGCTTTGCAGCGCAAGTCGTGGGATTGGCAGATGTGTCCGAGATGCGGGTGGAATGCGGTGCAAGTCGGGCTCGGCGTATGTAAACATCGGGCATGAGTTGAGGGTTAGGAGCGCCTCAGCCCAGTTGCCCGCTTTGATGTGACACTCCGCAAGCTTCGCCCACGTCACATACTCACTTGGCGCACACCGTACCGCCTGTTTAGCCAGTTCCACCGCCCACTGTACCTGGCCCTTGGCGCATAAAAAGTCGATTTGGACATGTAGCACGGCAAAGTTGTGTGGGTTCAGCTGCAGGGCCTGGTGCATGATCTGAACGGCCTTGATTTCTTCATTAATGTAGAGGTACGAGCGTGCCACAAGCGCGGCAACCTCAGGCTCTCGAGACCACAACTTCTCGAACAGATTTACGGCGTGTTCGTAGCGCGACAGTCCACCAAAGTACCGGAGGATGCCAGCCGACAGATGGTTGTACACGATTGTAGCGACCTGGATTTCCGGATCGCTGCCCAGCTGCCAACCCTTGAAGAATAAGTTTTCAGCTGCCATGACGAAGCGCATTTCGTGGTCAGGCGTAGGGAACAGATCAAGTTTGCGATATCCAAGAAGCGCGTACGTCGGGTGGTCAGCGTACAAGATAGCGCGCAGTGCTGCTGACAAGTATGTCTCCTGCCAGATTTCTGGTGTTGCGTTCCCGCGCTCGCCGCGTGCATTCACTGTATATGTCTGTACACTGCCTGGAATGCACACTTCGACCCGCAGGTCCAAGCGCGAAAATGCATTGTAGCAGCAAAATACGCCGCCTTTTATGCGGAAAGATGCCTTACTACCAAGCCAAGCGGATCCCTGCTCAATTTCATACGACAGGCTCGTGATGTAAGTCGCAAGCGTGGCAGAAGATGAGGCGTCGACGCCTGATACTAGGTGGTACGTTCCCACGTCTTTGCGTCCATTGGACTTGAGCACATGGCACAGATCGGGTGGTCCTAACTCACGGAACGACGAAAGCGTTTCTGTACGCGACCGGATACTCTCTGCGAGCTCTGTCTCGAAGAACTCTGGCAGCTCCGCAAACGTATCGCCCATGAGCCACGCAGGGAAACTGAGACGCGCACGGTGGGTCCTTTTCTCCACCACATGGCACCACGTGAGAACATGCAAACAACCGGTCCGGCTGAACATAGAAACGCTGGGCGCGTGGACGGCGTTTCTGGCGTCTCTCCACAACATGGCGGACGATCTTGCCCCGGAGAACATCGAATTGCAGCAGCAGAGCTCAAGCCTTGCCTCCTCGGTCAAGTCGTTCGTCTCAGGTGGCTTTGGTGGTATCTGTGCCGTGCTGGTCGGTCATCCCTTTGATCTGATCAAGACGCGTTTGCAGACTGCGCCGCCGGGCACCTACTCTGGTGCACTGGATGTGACGAGCAAGACCATTCGTGCGGATGGTCTCCGTGGGCTTTACCGTGGTATGGGCCCGCCTCTGATTGGTGTTACGCCCATTTTTGCTCTCTCGTTCTTCTCTTATGACCTCGGCAAAAAGCTCGTGTACGCAGCTACCCCTAATCGCGCTGATCAAACGCTGAACCTGACGGAACTCTCCATCGCTGGTTTCTTCAGTGCCATTCCAACCACGCTCGTGGCCGGTCCCGCTGAGCGCATCAAGGTCCTGCTCCAGCTTCAGGGCCAGTCCGAGTCGGGCCCCAAGTACAGCGGCCCTGTCGACGTTGTGCGCCAGCTATACAAAGAGGGTGGAATGCGCTCCATCTTCAAGGGAACGGGCGGTACGCTTGCCCGTGACGGCCCTGGCAGTGCTGCATACTTCGCTGCATACGAGGTCGCCAAGCGTTCGTTGACGCCTGCAGGCTCAGACCCCAACGACCTTAACATCATGACAACGATCACGGCCGGTGGTCTTGCCGGTATGGCGAACTGGGCTCTGGCAATCCCTCCTGATGTGGTCAAGTCGCGCTACCAGGGTGCTCCAGAGGGCACCTACAAGAGCTTTATGGACTGTGCTCGCAAGACAGTCGCTGCTGACGGTGTCGGCGCGCTTTTCAAGGGCTTTGGTCCCGCTATGGCTCGTGCATTCCCCGCAAACGCTGCTGTGTTTGTCGGTGTCGAAATGTCGCAGTCGCTCCTCAACATGGTCATGTAGGTTCACGTCATGCTTAGGGCGTCGTAGGTAGTTCCTTCAAGTGGAGGTACCCCTTATTTCCCAACACCCGACAACGTCATCGTCTTGCCCCCATCCCCCTGTGTGTGGTAGATGGATGCTGACGAGGCGCGTAAAGCGCTCGATCTCGCTCGGAAGCACGACGAGAATGGCAATATAGAGGCGGCACTGAAATGGGCCCGCAAGAGTGTGGCCATATACTCGACGCCAGAGGCCATGGCTCTCTTTACGCGGCTCAAGGAAAAAGGCACACAGGGCACTCCGTCTGCTGACTCGGGCGCGTCTTCGGCGCCCAAAGAAACAGTATACATGGCTACCAAAACAGAGACGCGAAAGACCGATGCAGAAGGTCCGCGAAGTGAATATACCGAACAGCAGGTCGAGGTTGTGCGTCGTGTGAAGCGGGCAGGCGGCGACTTTTATGCCGTGCTCAATGTGCAAAAGACAGCGACGGATACAGAGGTCAAAAAGTCTTACAAAAAGGTGTGTATAAGCTGCTGACTTTAGCTTGCTCTGCAACTTCATCCAGACAAGAATCGTGCGCCCGGCGCAGACGAAGCGTTTAAGCTCGTTAGCAAGGCCTTTACCGTGCTATCAGACAAAGACAAGCGATCGATGTACGACAAATTTGGCGGAGACCCCGAGAGCCGCTTTGGTGCGGCATCTTCGAGTGCGTCGGCGCACCCTTTTGCACAGTTTCAAAGCACGCGCATGCGCCCAGGGGCCGAGATGGACCCGGAAGACCTCTTCAACATGTTTTTCGGTGGCGGTATGGGCGGCGGACCCTTTGGCACAACGCCCGTATTCACGTTCGGAGGACCTGGTATGCGGACGCACTACTACCGCCCTGGTACGCGGACGCGGCAGGCAGGACAACAAAGCGCACAAAATGCGAGCCAAACGGCGATGTGGTTCCAAGTCTTGCCCCTTCTCATTCTCCTTTTCTGCACGATGCTGTCATACCTGCCTAATTTGTTCACGGTTTCTGACCCTGACTTCCGGTGGCGCCCAACGGCCTTGCACCGTGCGCAACGCACGACCTTGGACCATGGCATCTCGTACTTTGTCGATCCTGTTGCGTTCGCCAAGCACCCGTATGTCACTGCGACGACCAAGGCGACGCGGCACGGTGGAAGTGTTCAACGCTTTTCAAGTGATAAGAGCTCATCTGAGCTGCGTGCCTTTGAGCGTCGCGTCGAGGAGGCATGGATGAAGGAACTGTACAGGCAGTGTGACAGTGCACAGGAATACAAGCGGCGCCGCATGCTTGATGCACAGGGATTTTTTGGATTTGGCGTACGTATATTGCACTCACATCAGGCAAACAAGGACAAACTAGAAAAGATCAGGTCTGAGGTCTATGAAAGCTGCGAGCAGCTCGAGCACCTCTTTGGCATCCGCCTCCGCTAGCATGTAGAGACACAGACGCTCGGAGCCGCATAATACACGTGACCCACTTTTTTTTTGAGCGCCGCACGTCCAAGCGCTTGATCGTTGCCATGTCGGTGGGGGTGTCGACGGTGGTGCCAGGTACGTTGTCGCCAGCTTATGCAGACAAAATTGGATCGCTGCTCTTTTGCAGTGCATGTGGTAGTCTGCTGGATCTACCGAACAATGATGACGTCCTGACATGCGCGCCATGCGGCACGTCACACGATGCTCGAAGTACGTGGCGTGAGCCTAACACAACAGTCTACGATAATCTTGCGATCGTGACCCGGTCACATCCCACTGCGTTTCCATCCGTCCTGCGCCAAAAGCGTCAGCTCGTGAGTCATACTGGTGACGATGGCGACGTGGAAATGGAGCAGGCGACTATTAAGGAAAAGTGTCCGGGATGTGGCAATGAGGAAATGAACTATCATACGCTCCAGCTGCGCAGTGCCGATGAGGGCACCACTGTATTCTACGACTGCCCCAAGTGCGGCTACAAATTTAGCCAGAACAACTGATAGATACCTCCTTTTCTCTGTGCACGTGCCTCTACGACGCCCGTCTAGGCTTATGTCACTGGGTCTGCATCGAGTCCGACGAGCGTGCTTCAGTCCATCGTTGGCTCCTCGTATACCACGACGCCACATGCGAATCATTCCTGTTCCTGTGCGCGAGGACAACTATGCTTACATTGTCATGTCCACGCCGAAGGGGGCGCGACCCCAGGGGGCGTTTGTGGACCCTTACGACGTGCCCACCGTGCGCCGCGCTGCCCATACGTTGGGGCTGCAGGACACAGACATTGTGGGTTCCATAACGACGCATGGGCACTATGATCACGCTGGCGGAAATGATGCCTTTGCCAAGACTTTTCCTGGACGCCCGATATGGGGTGGCGCTGCCAGCATCGCGAGCGTGACGCATGTCGTGCGCGATGGCGACACTTTTGAGCTGTTTAGCGATGGGGCCAAGGTCCTTGTCAAGGCCTACGCCACGCCATGCCACACTCGCGACAGCATTTGCTTTTTCGTGGAAGATGAGCGCAGTGAGGACACATTAGCCCAATCGCCACACGGCCTGAAGGAGGGTGCCGATGGCGAAAAGAAACGCGGCGTGTTTACGGGTGATACCCTGTTCATTTCAGGATGTGGCCGGTTCTTTGAAGGTCAGGCCGAGGACATGCACCGTGCGCTGAATGTTGTGCTGAGGCAGTTGCCACTGGACACACTCGTGTACTGCGGACATGAATACACGGCCTCGAATGTGGCCTTTAGTGCGGCTGTCTTGCCGCATGCACCAGGTATACAGCGTCTCGTGTCGGACGTGCGTGCAGGGCGTAACGGAGGTGTGACTACGGGTCTCTACACGCTCAGCGATGAGCTGCAACACAATCCCTTCATGATGGTTGAGGACGCTGACACGCAAAAGGCGATAGGTGGCACTGATGCGATCACCACCATGCACGCGCTGCGCGAGGCGAAGAATCAGGGTACGCTCCGCATTCGTTTATAGCGAGTTGGGCTAGGCTCGAGGGGGCCGTGGTTTAATTAGCCACGTGGCACTGGACATGGGTGGGCCGTGGTTGTCCCGTGCATGCAGCGGGCGGACAAAAACCCACAGAGGGCCGTTGGTTGGGGTGCGACGGAAAATCGCCGTGGAATTTCGAACCCTGCCTTATCTTTCTTCCCGGTTGTCTCACTGCGTGTTCCTTCGATGTCCGCCATTCGTATGATCCCTTCCCAGCTGCTGCGCACGGCCGGCGTGCGTACGAAGCTGCCTGTGATGTCGCGTGCTATCTCGTTCAGTTCCGCTGCGCTCAAGTTCAAGCACTGGGAAGCGCCGGACCGCCCCAAGATCAACCCTGAAGATATGCCTACGAACCCCGGCCCGAACCCGGACCCCAGCAACATTGGTGTGAATGCCGTGCTGAATCTGCGCCCCGAGTCTATGGACAAGCACACCACGTCGATTTTTGCCGAGTTTTCGCTCGAGGGCAAGACGGCTGTGGTGACGGGCGGTAACCGCGGTCTTGGTCTGGAGATGGCGCTGGCCTTTGTCGAGGCAGGTGCGCACGTCTACGTGATTGACCGTGCTCCGGAGCCATGTGAAGACTTTAAGAAGGTCGCCAAGCACTGCCACCAGCTTGACCGCCAGATTGAGTTTATCACGGCGGACGTGACGAACGCGGAAGAGATGAACGAGGCGATGCAGTACATTGAGAAGGAGTCGAGCACCGGCACGGTCGATGTGTGTGTGGCCAATGCTGGCATCATGCAGTCGTACCCTGCGATGGACTACCCTGTGGATGAGTTCCGCAAGGTGATGGAGGTCAACACGATCGGCGTCTTTATCACGGCTCAGGCCGCGGCGCGTGTGATGCGCGGCAACCCGAATGTGACTGGCTCGATCATCCTCACCGCGTCCATGTCCGGCACGGTCGTGAACCGTGACCAGTCGTGGGTGGCGTACAACACGAGCAAGTCGGCCGTGCTTCAGCTGGGCCGCAACCTCGCTGCTGAGTGGGGTCCGTACAACATCCGTGTCAACACGCTTTCGCCGGGCTACTTCCGCACGAGTCTTGTGGCCAGCCAGCTGGATGCTGACCCTGGCATGTTGAAGCGCTGGAGCGATGCCAACCCGATGAACCGCATTGGTCTGCCGCACGAACTCCGTGGTGTGGTCGTCTGGCTCGCCAGCAACGCGTCGTCCTTCTGCAACGGCTCGGACATTATTGTCAGCGGTGGCCACACTATTTGGTAAGCAGCTGCCCCCTGTTCTTCGTCCCCCTATTTGTAGGTAGTGGTTCCCCTAGTGTACACTGTATGCATCTACGTGGAAGGTTATGTGGCATCGGATGCGAGAGTGCGCAGCACGTGTTGGACGCCGTGCACGAGCGT
>ERZ1030833.99-NODE-99-length-11181-cov-6.612170_pt1 | contig 11181 bp, 8 predicted proteins | sample MGYA00517300_ERZ1030833 | MGnify/ENA primary metagenome ERZ1030833 (study PRJEB33718, sample SAMN03159658) | human skin metagenome | collected 2014-05-20 | study: EMG produced TPA metagenomics assembly of the PRJNA266117 data set (Human skin bacterial metagenome and...
GACTTCTTATGGGGGTATCGTGGCAAATGGACCAACTGGCGTACCTACTTTCCACCGACTATGCGCGAATTTACGCCAGAGCAGCTACAAAGGTTCAATGGTGAATCAAGCGGTCCTATATATCTTGCCATCAAAGGTGATGTATTTGATGTCACGCCCGGAAGGAACCATTACGGCAAAGGCGGTGCGTATCATTTCTTTGCCGGTCGAGATGCGTCGCGCGCCTATGTCACAGGGTGTTTCGAATCGCATTTGACTCACGACCTTCGCGGCTTTACAGAGGCGGAACACGTCATGCTCAACCAATGGCATAGGTTCTACGCACAGCATCCCAAGTACTTCAAGATCGGCACCATGAGACTCCCGCCGATCAACCCGGCATCGCCTATACCACCTCCGTGCAACGAACCACGCGACCAGAAACCTAACTAAAACGTGCCTTGTATGTACATACACTTCCTTTATATACGATCTGTACATGTCAGCGTCCATTCTTCAAAAACAGAGCATGGGAGAAGAAAATCAGAGTCGTGCCCGGATACAGAATTGGGTTTATCGGGCCATTTCGCCAGAGACCGAAATCGTACGCAGACCGTCGTGATAAAACTCATCACAAGAGAATTGGGCAAAAACTTACATCTGGCAAGTAAGCAAACCGTTCCCACATGACATGCAACGCAGTGAATGCCAAGCTCATAAACAGCCTCTAAAAAATCTTCAAGACAGGTGCAGGGAGTTGCGGCCCTATTCGCACCCTCAGACGGTAATTTCCAGCAATCTTTCGATTGATAGGTAATCACAGCTTAGGCAAAGGATGCTGATGCACGCTCGTGATACGTACTCTGGCATGTTAGACAAGTTCTGACTAGCACACAAAGAATCAGGCAACAAAGAAGTTATCGCGAATCGACATAGAGTCACCGCGAGACTCTAGTTTGTAGTTGTTGAAGCATCCTGACGCTATGGTGGTGCTCAACGTACCATTCATTTACCATACATGGCAAGGCACCCAAGTGGGCGTAACAGAGCGGATGGAAAACCTGGTAGGAAAAAAAAGAACGAATGCCAGCACCGAGCGGCGACCCTTTGATCATTCGGCCGAATGCATGCTGGTATGGAGGCCATCCGCACCGATGAACGAAATTTTACCGGTCATGGCATCAGAGGAAGTGAAGCAGAAGAAGGCCGTCGCTGCCGAGGCGTCTGTGAAGAAAGAAAAGAAGGAGAAGAAAGAGAAGAAGGAAAAGAAAAAGGACAAGAAGGAAAAGAAGGAATCCGCAACAGAGGCCGATGATGCAGCTGATGTGTCCATGATGGACGTGGCAGACGTCGATGTAGAGGTTGACCCATCGACGCTCAGCCCTATTGCCTGTCCGCTTGCATCCGAAGCACTCACGAAAAAAGTGTACAAGACTATCAGGAAAGCTTCCAAGTCGCGCGGTCATGTCAAGCGCGGTGTGAAGGAGGTCGTCAAAGGTCTGCGCAAGGGCGAAAAAGGTCTCGTAATTCTAGCGGGCGACATTTCGCCTATTGACATTTTGTCACACATTCCTGTGCTTTGCGAGGATTCTGGATGTCCATACGTGTATGTGGCCTCAAAGGACCAGCTGGGAAATGCTTCGAGCACGAAGCGGCCGACGAGCTGTGTGATGATCGTGCCAGGCGGCGGTAAGAAAGCCGTGGAAAAAGGCGAGACTAAAGTAAAAGAAGACTACCAAGAAGACTACTCTTTTCTCCATAAGGAAGCGTCGCGATTGGTTGAGCAGGTGCTTATGAGCTAAACCTGTGCGGACGTATAGTTGTCTTGTACCATAGACTGCAAATGCATTTGCCTACTGATGCAGACCTAGCATGGTTCGTACTTGAGACATGGTCTCTTGGGCCCGTAAGCATGCTTTTTCGCAACCCAAACGTTCGATTTCATCCAGAAAGCCGTCTTCGCTAATCAGGCGGGAGTATTCCTTCTGCACAGGTCGCAGTTCTTCAATGATACTGTCTGCCAGAGTGCGCTTTAGGGCAGCACTGGATCCACCAGCATATTCGTTGAGGAAGCGTGCTAAAAATGCTGGGTCTTTCCGCTCCTGCGTGATCTCTTGCGTCATGTGTGATTGAAGCACGCCGCCGTCCATGCCTGCAAGAATCTGGAGTAAATTGCTTATCGCTGGACGTGATGCGGGATCAAAGGACAGGGTACCCTCACTATCCGTCACAGCTTTTTTCACTTTCGACTGGATTTGCTCAGGCGTGTCAGTCAGCATGATGCGAGAATTGGCATCAGGGGCTGACTTGGACATTTTTTGTTCAGGATTGCGGAGGGACAGAATGCGCTTTGACTCGGAAAGCAGCGCCTCGGGAATAGGAAAGAATGGTTTCTTTACAGAGCGGTTGAATGAGTGTGCCAAGTCGCGAGTGAGCTCCAAGTGTTGCTGTTGGTCCTCTCCGACAGGCACATGGGTGGCATGATACATGAGAATGTCGGCGGTCTGAAGGACAGGGTAAGCAAAGAGACCCAGCTGAAGCTGAGACTCGTTGACATGGTCTTCAGATGCGCTGTTTTGGATCGTAGCAATTTTGGATTTCCACGTCGTCATTCGCTCGAGACGGCCAAATGGTGATTGACACATCAGGAGCCAGCTCAGTTCGGCATGCTGAGGTACTTGGTCTTGCATAAATATGGTGCATCTGTGCGGGTCCAAACCTACTGCTATAAGAGCAGCCAGCAAGTTTCGTCGGTCATGATACAGCTGCTTTGGATTTTGTGGGATGGTCAATGCGTGCAGACTGGCTATAAAGAAGTACAGCTCGTCCTGTGGATCTGCTTCATTTTGCAACGCTGTCCATGTCTTGAGCGCGCCCAAGTAGTTGCCTAGATGCGGCACACCCGTTGGTTGAATACCAGACACTATAACACGCCTACGGGCTAACGTGGACGCCCATCGCCGCGCACCGCTCAACATGCAAGACATGGTGGTGTGGAGAGAAAGCGTAAGCTCTTGGTATTCCTATACTACAAAATTTACAGCACCGTCATGACTTACTGGGTGGATGTTTTGGATGCCACGATCTTGGTATGTTGCGCCTGTGGCGAGGTTGTGCTTGCCTCAATGGCAGGCTTAGGTGCCGATTTCGTGGCGCGGTCTCGTGCCTGTTCTAACGTCTCGACATAGGTGCTGGGGAACCATCCGATACGTCCGTCACGCGTTCGCCCGCGCCACCATTGACTGTCTTCGCCAGTCTGAGGATCTGTCTTACTCAGTACTGCGATAATCTCATTTTGCCTCAGACTGAGCTCGAGATTGTCAGTTGCGGTGTAGGCAAAGCGGGCGCGCACAAAGGTTAGCTTGCTTGGATCGAGCGCAGCAGCACCTTGTGCATCCTGCAACATTTGTAAACTCGTACCAGCTTCAGCAGCTTGCTTGGAGAGACGTGCACGCTCCTCTTCCTGCTTAGCGGTAATCAACTTGACGACTTTGCCCATCAAGTATGGCAGGCCGATGACGGCAAGGAAGAAAAGCGCAAGCGGACGCTTGCTGGGCTGTGGCTTGGCACCACCAACGCGCTTGAATTCACCAAAATTCTTTGCATCGATGCCATGCACAGGGCGTCGTCCTATCATGCGAAGGTAGAGATTTTTGATTTGCCGGGCCAAGGCAAAAATACTGAGCACTTCACCGAGGTAGTTGCGGAGATGCGCAAATTGATCTGCCACACCGACCATAGCGAAAAAGCTCGAGTGTGTCGCCATGAATGTAGACTCAAGCATCTGAGCGAATCCACCGAAAGTGGCCACGATCGATGAAATCAGCTCAAATGTGGCCTGAGTGCCACTCTCCATGCGCTGGGTTAACGAGTTTTCACCTGGCTGGCCAAAACCCATGCCACCATATCCCATACCTCCATAGCCCATGCCGCCGTACCCCATACCTCCGTAGCCCATGCCGCCATAGCCCATGCCTCCGTAGCCCATGCCGCCATAGCCACCGTATCGAGAATATGGCGAGCCATAGGCACTACCATAGCCACCGTAGCCACCCAGGCCACCGTATGCACCATAGCCACCCATACTTCCATAGCCACCATAGCCGCTCATATAGCCGCGATTAGCATTCATACCACCTAGCTCGTTAGAACGATCATTTTACAAAGATACACACCTGTTGTTGTGGCGTCCATGCCAGATCGCAGGGACGCAGGCTGTTCTGGCAAAGCAGGTGCAGCTTCAGGCGCACTATTCGAGGAAGTTGATAGTGGACTTGCTACTTCTGTAGCACTTTTCTGCTCCCATGGTTTAGGGGGAGCTGGCATATCCACACAATGGAATGCTAATCTGAACCAGTGCTGCCGGCAAGTAGGCGGGGTTCGGACAAGCTATGTCCACGTGGCACTCGCCGCTGCGAACAGCTACTCAACTCACTTGCATCTATGAGGCCATCCAACCTAGTGTCATTTTTTCGTACAGAACTCAACTAGACCACACTATCGAAAAGAGGCCTAGTTTGATGGAACCATGCCGTGTATATAAGAATTTACTTCGAGGCAGCAACCTGGGCCTGGAGGCGGAGGTTGTTCTCGACACGACCGTGGTTAGTAATGTACTTCAGGTGGCAACCATCCTTGATGACACGGTGGCTGTCACGGGCCTCGAGGTACTCCTGGCGGCTCATGTCCGTGAAGCCCCACTTCTTCGAGATGATAATCTTCTGGCGACCAGCGAACTTGTAACGCGAGCGACGCAGCGACTCGACGGCGTGAGGACGGTTGCCATCACGCGTGCGGATCGACAGAAGCACCTGACCAATGTTGACACGGGCGACAAGTCCGTACGGCTTACCGAAGGCACCACGCATACCCGTCTGCAGACGGTCGGCACCAGCGCACGAAAGCATCTTGTTGATACGGATGACGTGGTAGGGGTGGACACGCACACGGAGGTGGAAAGCATCCTTACCCGTCATCTTCACCATGTACTTGTTGGCACAGATACGAGCAGCTTCAAGGGCCTCCGACGTAATCTGTTGGTGTTCGTCACAGACAAGGTGGACACAGAATGGGAATTCATCCACCGAAGCCTTCTTACGACCCAGATCGTAGATACGGATCTTAGGGTCCGGCACACCACGGTTGTACCGAGACTTGGGCTGTCATGGGTTAGCATAATGTTCTCAAAAGACTTATAGTCGAAGCGGGTCAGATACATACGTAAGGCTTGTTCTTGCAGTAGCGGTAGCAACGAGCAGGTCGACGTCCCATTCTGCTTCGTGTTAGTATACAATGTCTCAAAAAGCCCGGTGGCAAAACGTACGTTGACCTTGTGGCGTGGTAAGGAGAGAAAGTTCGCTTCACAACTGCCCCCTAAGCGAGGCGGACATGTGTCAGCAATTTGCACGAGATTTACAGTTCATCACGTGTAATGACGTGTGGGTGAGTCATCCTCCACATAAATATCTTTGCGCTCGGGCCTGGTGTGTTGGGCCTGCAACGCACGACACGCGCGCCATTGGACACTAGGCGCATGGTTTTGTGTGCGCGCACCGCGGCCTGCTGAAGAATGAGCCAAGGTTCAGGTCCGACAAGGCGTGGGGAGAGTGAAAGTCTGTTACGCTCTCTCACCTCCAATACGCAAGTGCGTGGCTCATTCAATGGTGTTGGGAATGCCTCCTCGACCACCACAGTACCATTCCTCACCAATGTTGAAAGCCACTTTGGGCGAGTTACGCTTACTGCCCCTGATAACATGAGAAGAACTAAGAAGCGGACTGCCAAATCTAAGAGTGCTCATCCTGCATCGAGCTCAGGTATACACGCTGTGCCAGCCCAAACGCTATCATCAGAGCGTGCTGCCACCACTCGAACACAGCCACGCCGCGAACGTTCGACAACAAGTATGAGAACCACTGCCACACGTGAGCTGGATCGCCGTGTGAATGTATGGGACAGTATGGGTGTGCTCACATCCACAGATGATGCTGATCCGCCGCCACCTTTTGTGCCATCAGAGACACCCAGCGCTAGGCCGTCGGGTCCGCCGATTCCCCGAAGTCCTCCGCCCGCCTTTGTGAGTGAGGATGAAGAATCTGATCATGATGAAGTTGAATATGTGACTCGATTACCAGCACCCGTTGACCCTGTTAAGCTCCGCGAGAGTGATGCATGGGAACGCGATCGCTTACTTGGATTCAGTCTGGAAGAGCGTGTAGCTCGAATGGAAAGACGACGCGCCGGTGTGCCGCACCCATCTATGCGAAACACGATTAGTACTGTCACGACGCAGCCTGAGACAGTTCGGTGGAATCGACCAGCAGTTCAGTCGGATACGGTGGAATTCCCAACACTCGAAGTGCCCAAAGCTCCTCAGGCCCTCACACGTCGTGATCATGGTGATACAGTAGACGATACTTCTAGCGAAGATTCAAGACTGGATGAAGTCGACAATTCAGATGAGGAATGGCAGCATGAGCATGATGCACTCGAAGCATTACATCGACAAGAGGCCGATGCGCGTCATGAACAGCAGAGCCGAGAATCCCTACCCAGACGCGTACCTCCTATACCAGACTCGGGGGTCGAACCACCAGTATCTCGTCCACTACCACCGCCACCGCCATCCCGCGTTCCTTACATTCGGTCGGCCTATGACCAGCTCCGAATGTGGCAGTCTCAAAATCGATTACCCGAAGCGTTGAATCGGGACATGAACGAACATGAAGAGCGCCTATTGCGCCGGAATGCTTCCATGCCCGGCCACTTTGGCAGTGCTTTTTCTAATGCTCAATCCTCCGTGGCGCCTTTACCTAGACAAGTGCGACTTCCTGTCGTGACTGACGCCACGCGCCATTTTCCTAGATCAGAGCCTACTTCAGCGTCGGCGCAAGCGATCGATTCTACCCAGGAATTCGAGCGTAGCGTTCTCACAACTGAGCATGCAGACATACCAGAAGTGCAGGTCTCAGAAGCAGTGTCCGAATCGCGGCATACAGAGGATGTACAGCCAGAAAACGTGTCTGAAAGCAATACAGACCAAGACGTGGCCATGACAGCAACACAACCATCTGAGGAAGCACAGCCCCTCGACGCGTCTGAGGGCATCACTGACCTAGATGTGGCCGTGGCGCATTTGGACCATCCAGCCACTCATTATGAATGGGCGACGCTGATCAGCGACTTCCTTGGCCCGGCGCGTGAACAGACGCAGCGGACGACCGAGGAGCTCGAGGGCATCTCGGTTGGCCGAGTCGAATTAGAGCATCGCCGCGTCACGACATCAGGCCAAGTCCGCGTTCGACTTAGTGTCGCCGGGATGCGTGTTGACCGGTGCGGAATTTGTCTCGAGCAGTTCCGCGAAGGACAACTTGCTTGTATATTACCTTGTTTTCACATGTGCGTATTGTTTATGACTGACCACAGCTTCCACAACCATTGTACTATAGAACTACTGCGCCATGCTCAACAATGTCCAGTGTGTCGTCGGGACATACTACGCAGTTAATTAGCCTGCAATGCATGTATCTTGTTAACGAGTTCGTGACCAGCCTTTTTAAAGTCGACGGGTTGGAGACGCGTCATGGTATACCGAACTCGGCTCGAATCATTAAAAGTTTCCTGCTTAGCACGGCATCCAATATCGATGACACGGCCGATAGCACGAGACAAGACAGCTTTGAAGCCAGCCTCACTCTCGTTTTGGATTACATCCAGCTCATCGGCGGTGATACCGAGGAGCGTCTCGCCAACTTCGTTAAAGCCGCTGACCCAGATCTGTCCCGTATAGTCTGCCACATTAGCCGAAAAAATGTAGCGACGCACAGGTGCAGGGTAGCTCCTGTCACACTTCTCACAGCGCCAGTTGCCATCGTCGTCCATCAGCACTTTCTTGTTACACTCTTGCGATGGACATGCCGTGTAGTACAGCGTGCCTGGGCGGATATACACTACCATAGCCCGCGTATTAAAAAAGTCAGCGCGTTCAAACGACGTGCCTAGGGACTGGTCCTTGACTTGGGCGAACGTGCGAAATTCGTTAGCACGCATCGCTCCAGGCGTGGTGCCACCACCTGCCGCTGCGCCGCCATCCATAGCAGACGAAATGGCTCGGATAGGAGCAGCGTTTCCTTCATTGTCGTACCAACCACGGAGTCCATGCGACTCAGGGATATCGGGGTTGATCGACATGGTAGAGCTCGAAAACATGCTCAGACTTCGACCACCAAAGTCACTTACCTTGACGCCCTTAAATGCCATGACAGGTTTGTCTTCGCCGCTAATGGTGCTTTCAAAGTTCTCAGCTTGAGAGCCCCACAGCGTCATGCGCACACTCATGCCACTGCTGTCTATCAGTGACAGTTCACGCTTCTTAATAGGACGCTGCGTGGCCTTTGATACGATCTCGGATACATCAGAGTAGCTGTCCAGAATGGCAATGACATCCGTCGTGTTGTTCGGTTCGACCGTATTGAGCTCATTGATAGGCACAAAGTTGTACTTTACTTCAGGCACGTCGCCTGCCTCGGCACATTCTTCAATTTCACTGCCACTCTCCAGCGAGATTTCGTACTCGTTCGGAAGCGTACTAAACTGCTTCTTGGCGATCGTGACCTTAGCTTTGCTGATAAAGTAGACCTTATTCTCTTGTAAAATCGGGTAAAAGCGATCTACAGCATCATTAAATCCTGTAGCACGGATCTCACCGCTCTCGTCCATCAAATGCACACTGAACAGCTTACCGTCGCCACGCGCATTAGACCAATGCTTGATGTCCGTCTTGAGAGTGACACGCGCCTTGATCGTCCATTTGTTTTGGTATGGAGAGAGGGCATCAATAGGGTAAACGGGCATACCTGAGCTTGCTTTGGCCACGCCACGCGAGCCGGAGAGAGCCTGAGCAGCGACCGAGGGCGCAGGTCGTGAGGCTTGTGGGGCAGCCGCGGGCACAGCAGGCTTACTGTCCGCACTTTGCGGCTTCGCTTCAGGCTTAGATGAAGAGGCCTCGATGTTTTGTGGGTTGCCAATGCGGTGGGGCAGGGCGGAAGAAATCGGTTCAAGGTTGAGTAAGATGAGAATCTTGCGGTTTTGAACGGTGTTAGACGTGAACTGAGTAATGCGCACAACCACATTCTTATCCAGCATACCATTTTCCACAAGGGGTTTTAATTGTGTGGCTAGCATGGCCTGTGTATAGTGTACTCCATCGCTGAGCACGACACGGTAGCGCTCACTCACATTGGCGCTGGCACTGGTTGTCTGCAGCTTCTTCAAGCTGAGGATTTGGCACTTTGGAACAACAGGTGTTGTTCCATCCGTGGAGGCGAGCATGCTTCCAATCACGCCCTCTGTAAGTTGCTCTGACGACATGGTAGGGACCTGGTGATGGACGCCAATGAGGCAAGCAACACTGTTGCCACACGGCACACGGCACTGAACGCGCAGACGCGTCGGAAATCCACGTGGTACCACGTGTCAGTAAGTCCGACGTAAGCTTGCGGGGACCTTAATTGCTGCATGGATTGACAATCGTCGAACCCACGCGACCAGCGGAAAAAAAAAAGTGGGGTTGAGGGCCATACCCTCGACTTACCACCCGTGGCTAGACAGTCGACTTCCCAGGTACTCAATCTTCTCTTAGATTATTGATAAGTCGGAGTCGCTGGCATAGGTTGCACACCTTGTCTGCATTGTGACTTTCAAGGCCATGACAAGTGGCTTCTGGAACTTGGTATGTCCGTACTACGCTCATCCCAGTCAACTCGCATACCTTTTCAAAAATCGGTCAACAAGTCTGAAAACCATACCACTTCTACCGCTGCACAGAAACAGCCTTCAAAGCGTCAAGATGCTTCCAGCACGTTTGACAGCGCCGAAAATCTAGTTCGCTGGACGACGTCTCACCTGCGACGGCCCAAATCTCGCAGCGCCTTGGCCCGGCCTATGGAAGTAAAGAACAGGTCCAGAAATGAAGATGTCGTGCCCGAAGAAGCCAATACTCAGAATTCCGAATCGTCATTGTCAAGCAGTGTGACCTCGACGCATTCCATGACGACGGATCAGAGCCATACATCGATTGAAGAAGTCACTGACACAAGCGAGTCCGAGTTTCATGATTCTCCTTCAAGGGAAATGTCGCCACCACCCTTTTTCTATCCTGTACCGCAAGATATGGTGCCACAAGTGGCTCAAACAGCCGGAATCGCAAGCGGCTATGCTACTCCTTCGATATCCTTGCCCGCTAGTGCCTCGACCCTCACGGAGTTCCGGTCACTGAGCCGTCGAGCCAGCGGTGTGGGTCATTCTCCTTTGCGAATGTCAGGTATAGCTCCGTCGTCTGGAGCCCCAATCAAGCTCGATGATTCGACCGGTTTATCGATTCCAATGGCGTCGACCTCGTCATCTCATCAGGGTCTAGAGGTGCCCACGGTTCAGGAGCAGGAGAGAAGCCCAGGGAGCTTGACACGCATACGTGAAGAAGGCCCACAACCGCATGATCATTCCAGTTCTCTATCCGTTTCAACTCGATTTGATGAACATGGCTCTGGAGACTCGATCTTGAATGACACCGTACCGCCGACGCCTACGCAAATTATGAGCCATCGGTCTTCCATGTTAGGTGCACCGACACTGTGGATGACATCAACCTGTGATGTCGTCAGTGGCACCGCTACGCCGCGGCTATGGCGGTCCCAGCTCAACTCGCCGACTGTGTTACCGTCACCCACCGCTCGGAGGGCCCCCTATGGTCCTGAAAGGAGTGTAGTGGAAGAGAGCCCGGGTGATTCTCTTACGACCACACCACGGAGACTCGACTCTTTCGCGGGTGCGCATAAGCAGGGGACTACATTGGCGGCAGTATCGGCCAATAAATCCCCCAATACTCTCGGCTTGCTGGGCAGCATGCCAGACAACAAACCCCCTTTGTGGATGCGTCGCAACCAAGGCCAAGGACTGCTGAGACTGCAAGTCGATCCCTCAGGACTGTCGAAGCAGATTGGTACGAGCAGCCTGACAGATGACATGTTGCTTCATGCCAATAACATTCTTCATGGTGTGGCCCTGGAGCAGGAGCGCTCAATGATGAGACATGAGAGGGGGAACAAGCTGTTGCTCCATGATGCAAGCAGGTCTAGCTTGTCATTCGCGGAAGATATGCCTAGAGAGGGCGAAGAAGAGCTTCCACCGTACCAGTGCACGGTG
>ERZ1030833.101-NODE-101-length-11010-cov-6.393702_pt1 | contig 11010 bp, 7 predicted proteins | sample MGYA00517300_ERZ1030833 | MGnify/ENA primary metagenome ERZ1030833 (study PRJEB33718, sample SAMN03159658) | human skin metagenome | collected 2014-05-20 | study: EMG produced TPA metagenomics assembly of the PRJNA266117 data set (Human skin bacterial metagenome...
AAAACGCTCCGTCTCTGACGATGGCCGTATATATCACGTGATATCACTATGGGCAGCGTCGATCGTGTGGCAAGCCGCTCGCTTGTGGCGACCATGTCGAGTGAGGAGCTGGACGAGATCCAGCGCCTTCGAGCTGCGCGTGCCTCTGGAAGGCAGGGCATCGGCTTGGGAAGCAATCAGGAAGATCGCGACATTTATGGGTCCGGAGCGTCGCGATCGTCGTACGTGGACTCTTTGCCTACGGGGCCGGACGACGACGACGATGACGACGAGCCTCGGCGATCCAATCCCCTTGATGCCTTCACAGCACCTCAACATTTGCTGCACGAGTTCGCTGATGACTCATATGATCCACTTGCAGAGCGTGTAGCGCAGCGGCAACTGGCGTCGCGTCAGTCTGACTATCATAACCGCCGCTTTCATCGGGATGCAGGGCCTGAGAGCCAACATGATCCGTTCTCTGCAGAGAGTACGGGTGAGGAAGGATACCGTGATGCCATGCGCCGAGCTAATCTCGAGCGTGAGGAGCAGCGTGTTCGCAAGATTATTGAGGAAAAAGGTGAGGAGCCCAAGCCTGATGATTCTACTAAGCGGCGTCGTTCGCGTTGGGACGAGACACCGGCGGACGAGCCCACGGAAAAAAAGCGTTCTCGATGGGATCAAACACCCGTAGACGGACCCAGCAAGCCGACACGCATTCGGTACATGTCAGATGAGGAACTCAATGCGCTGCTTCCGAGCGAAGGCTACACGATTGTGGAGCCACCGCCAGGCTATGCGCCCGCCCAAGCACACAAGCTGCAAGAGCCAGAATCGTCTGGATTCTACATGCCCGAATCATCGACACTTGGTGCTATGGCGGACGACATTGTGGCGGATCTGCCAACGGATGTACCAGGTGTCGGTCAATTGGCATTTATGAAGCCGGAGGACCAAAAGTACTTTGGCAAGGTTCTCCAGGAAGACGATGAAGAGGAGCGCATCTCGCGTGCTGAGGCTAGGGAACGCGAGATCATGCGCTTGCTCTTGAAAATCAAAAATGGCACGCCGCAGCTTCGAAAGCAAGCCCTGCGGCAGATTACGGAGCAAGCACGCACGTTTGGACCTGGTCCCCTGTTCGACAAGATCTTGCCGCTTTTGATGGAGCGCACGCTCGAAGACCAGGAACGCCACTTGCTTGTCAAGGTCATTGACCGTGTTCTGTACAAACTCGATGAGCTTGTGCGGCCCTACGTCCATCGTATTCTTGTGGTGATTGAACCTCTGCTTATTGATGAGGATTACTATGTGCGTATCGAGGGCCGCGAGATTATCAGCAATCTCGCCAAGGCGGCTGGTTTGGCGCACATGATCAGTACGATGCGGCCGGATATTGATCATGCTGACGAATACGTGCGGAATACCACCGCTCGCGCACTGGCAGTTGTCGCCTCGGCTCTGGGCATCCCAGCGATGCTGCCGTTCCTGCGCGCCGTCTGCCGCTCGAAGAAAAGCTGGCAGGCGCGTCACACGGGTATCCGAGTCGTGCAGCAATTGGCTATCATGATGGGCTGTGCTGTGCTACCGCATTTAAAAGGTTTGGTCGACTGCATTGAAAAAGGGCTGGAGGACGATCAGCAAAAGGTGAAGACGATGACGGCGTTGGCACTCTCGGCATTAGCCGAAGCGTCTGCGCCGTACGGTATTGAGAGCTTTGAAAATGTGCTGAAGCCACTGTGGCTAGGCATCCGGCACCATCGCGGACGTGGCTTGGCGGCGTTCCTCAAGGCCATCGGATTTATTATACCGCTGATGGATGCAGACAGCACGCTGTACTTTGTCAAGGAAGTGACGCCGACGTTGATCCGCGAGTTTCAGAGTGCAGATGACGAGATGCGGCGCATTGTCCTCAAGGTCGTCAAGCAATGTGCGATGACGGAAGGCGTGACCGGTGCATTTCTGCGAAACGACTTGGCGCCGGACTACTTCCGTTGCTTCTGGGTGCGTCGTATGGCCTTGGATCGACGTAACTACCGCCAGGTCGTCGAGACAACGCAGGCACTAGCGGACAAAATGGGTGTAAGTGAGGTTGTTGAGCGGCTTGTCCACTTTCTCAAGGATGAGAGCGAGCCGTTCCGTCGCATGGCGATGGATACGATCCGGCATGTCGTGTCGACGCTCGGCACGGCCGATATCGGAGAGCGACTGGAAATGCAGCTGGTGGACGGCATGATCTATGCGTTCCAGGAGCAGTCGGACGAGGATCGCGTCATGCTTGACGGGACAGGCACCATTGCTCATGCGCTGGGCATGCGCATTAAGCCGTACCTCATGCAGATTGTGTCGACGATTCTGTGGCGTCTCAACAACAAAAACGCCAGCACGCGCCAGCAGGCCGCGGACCTTACGACCAAGCTGGCTGTTGTGCTCAAGCAGTGTGGTGAGGATGCACTGCTATCGAATTTGGGCGTCGTTCTCTTTGAGCAACTGGGCGAAGAGTTCCCCGAGGCACTGGCGAGTATGATCACCGCTGAGAGTGCGATTGCCAACGTCGTGGGCATGACGCAGATGAATCCACCCGTCAGGGATTTGCTGCCGCGCATGACGCCCATCCTCCGCAATCGCCATGAGCGGGTACAGGAAGCGAGTATCAACCTCATTGGCCGTATTGCTGACCGTGGTGCCGAGTTTGTGAGTGCGCGTGAGTGGATGCGCATTTGCTTTGAGCTGCTCGATCTGCTTAAGGCACACAAGAAGGCTGTGCGGCGTGCGGCGATTAACAGCTTTGGGTACATTGCGCGGGCGATTGGACCGCAGGATGTCCTGCAGGTGCTTTTGACCAACCTTCGTGTCCAGGAACGACAGAGCCGTGTGTGTTCGACGGTTGCGATTGCGATTGTCGCCGAGACGTGCGGGCCCTTTACATGTCTGCCGGCCATTCTTAATGAGTACCGCACACCTGAGCTGAACGTCAAGCATGGATGTCTCAAGGCCCTGAGTTGGGTGTTTGAGTACATTGGCGAGATGAGCAAGGACTACGTGTACAGCGTCATCACGCTGCTGGACGATGCACTCACAGACCGCGACCCCGTGCACCGCCAAACAGCCGCCAGCATTGTCAAGCACCTGGCTCTTGGCACGGCTGGCCTGGGCCGCGAAGATGGCATGCAGCACCTCTTCAACTTGGTGTGGCCGAATGTCTTCGAAACATCTCCTCACGTGATCAATGCTGTGATGGAGGCCATTGAGGCGCTGCGTGTGGCCTTGGGACCTGGTGTAATTTTGTACCATACGCTGCAAGGCCTCTTCCATCCTGCTCGCAAGGTTCGTGAGGCGTACGTGCGCATCTACAACACCAACTATGTAGGCGCACAGGACGCGCTGGTCGCGTACTATCCTACTCTGCAGGACCGCCCTGAAGAGCACCGCGATTACGTGCGGCATGACTTGGACATGTTTGTGTAGATTATTCGCCTATGATAGTATCCATGGCCTGCAACGTGTACTCGAGCATGGCGCTTTCGACGAGCATGCGGTCCACACGCGCATAGTGGCGCTCTGTGTACGGAACGAGGCCCTCCAGCAGGGCGACGGCCGATACTTGGAGCGACGCACGCGCGTCTTCTATCGCATCGAGAATCGATTCGGCATCCCATTGTCGCACGATCGCATGCAGGACCAGCTGTGCGATCGGAGATGTGCGTGCAGACGTGTTCCAGTCGCGCACATATACGAGGAGCTGCGCCAACTGACTCCGCGGCAAGTCGCGCAAGATATCATCGACGGTCGCGAGGCCCGTGATGCTGCCGCTTTGGGCGTCCGCGGTGCCTAGTGCATCTTGGAACAGACGCTCCATCGATGCGATCGCATCCTCTTCCGGTCGCGATGCTGCCACTTGGGCAAACAGCTGCAGTAGCCGGCGCGGCTGATTCATTTGGAAGGCCAGTGCTATCGCACTGCGGTAGTCCTGAAGCAGCACGAGATTCGTAAAGGCCTGCTCACGCTCGACGGCATCCTTGGCTGCAGCAGCCTGCTCGGCCTCGACGACCTCGGTGGTGTCGTTCCAGACGGCCATTGTGCTGTCCGCGGCACCACTCACAATCTGGAGCGGCGTCGTGGGCGTTTCATCCCGCACGACCAGCGTCCAAATCTTGTCTTCGTGCGCATCGATCGTCACCGCACACTCCTCGTCGCGCACATTCCAGATCTTGATGAGCCCATCGTTACCTGACGACACAATCTGTGTACCGCTGGGTGTGTATCGCAGCCGCAGCACACTGCCCGTATGGCCCTCAAAGACCCGCACACAGGTAAAGTCCTTGAGACTCCACATGCGGACGGTCTGATCACTCGACGCCGTGGCAAAGGCCTGCTCAGCTGGAGAGAACTGGACGGACCATACGCCGCGCTTGTGGCCGCGACACGTAGATAGCAGCTCAAGGGAGGCTGTGGGCTTGGCATTCTTGCGTGGCGGCGCGTAATGCAGACGGAATACCTTGGCTGTGCGGTCCTGCGAGCCCGACACAAGAAGCGCATTATTAGGCGCGATATCGATAGAATTGATGTCCTTGTCGTGGATTTTCAGGGTCAGTAAGGACGACAGCTTGACGTTCCGGCTGTCGTTTGTCAGTACAGAGAGATCCCACAACTTGACAGTCCGGTCCTGACTGGCTGTGATGACAAAGGGCGCATCTTCCTTCTTCGAAAAGACGACGCATCCGACGCTTTCTGCATGCCCTTCACATACACCAAGACAGACCCATCCATGGCGTCCGTCGTGCACACGCGCCCAAATTCGCGCTGTGTGGTCCTTGGAGCCGGATACGAGCCATTCACCATTGGTGTCGATGCTCAGTACCATGTCGGAATGTCCATCCACAAGCGCCACGTCGTGGTCACGGTCCTGGGTATCGAGCCTGTAGATGCGCAGCTGGCTGTTATTCGATGCCACAGCGAGATAGTGTGTCTGTACGAGCGCCAAGTCCACGATTTCGTCATTGTAGCCCACCAATTGGCGCGTCTGAACCAGCTGTCCGTCCCACACGAAAAAGGCCAGGTCCTGCGTGGCAGAGACAGTCACGATCGTATTCGAAGCAAGAACCGCATCCACCAGGCCGCGCAGCTCATCTTCGTCGTCCTCATCGACTCGCTCGACCGTTTGCTCACTCACCACCCGTCCCTGGGTATCCCACACTCGAAGTGCGCCTCGAGAGCCAGCCGTAATGAAGTACGGTACATCCGGCAGGAAATGCAGCGCCTCGATGCGCTCATGCGCCAATTGAATCTCGCGGCGATGCCAATGTCCATCGCGTGCGTCCCAGAACACAAGTGTCTGGTCTCGAGCACCACTCACGAGTGTCTGTCCATCCGACGAGAGACTAATGCCACGCACAACGCCGGCATGCGCATTGAGCACGGCCGATGGCTTGGCATGCATCGCCTTCTTGTGGCCATGCAAGTCCCATACGCGCACTTTGCCATCGACGCAGCCGGTGAAGAGCTGCACGCGGCGTCCTGCCTTCGAAGGGCTCTCGACATGCCAGCACAACGCACTAATCACGCCGCCATGGCCCCGGAACACGTGTGTACAGTATCCGCCCCGCATGTCCCAGATCTTCACAGAGCCATCGGCGCTCCCTGTCGCCAGCAGACTCGAGGTCGGATCCACGGCCATCAGGGCTACAGGCGCCTCGTGGGCCTTGGAAATCGTGCGCACATGCTCCATGCCTGGCAGAACATAGAAGTGCAGCGCTAAGGAGCGGGAGGCCGTCACAAGGTACGTATCATCGTTACTCAGCGTGAGGCTCTGTATATCCTCGCCATCTCCGGCGATCTTGTGCAAAATGCGCGAGGTACGTGCCTCGACCATGTGTACGTCCGTTCCAAACGTCGCGGCGATCCATGCCGCATCAGACGTCACAGCGACAGCGCCGCCCGAATAAAATGGGTCGAGCGCTTCGCTCTTGGCAAACGACGTACGAAGGCGTCCCCGGCTGCTTCCGCCAGTCGTCGTCATCGTTACGTGGCCTCGACTGTCTGTGCTCGCGAAAAAAAAAACCTGGTTGGGAATTCGAGGATTTATGCACATGGAGCATCCGCTCAGGACCCCAGGCCTGGGTCAGACCCAGCAGGCGGTCGGTCAGCGTACGGCAAAGGAGGGGCTCACCGTCGCAGCGTGCTCCGTGTCCAAAGTTGCTTGGCTCATCTGCTAGTCGTGCTAGTCTACCTATACACGCTCCTGGTTGACCTGTAAGTCTGACGTGTCGACGACAGAGCCGGTCTGAAGGCCGCGCCTCGGGTACTGCTCCATCAAGCTAGGTCGTTAGTTGCGCCGAGTCCACGTACTAAGGGAACCTCACACGGTGGGTGCTGGGCTTCTGTGCGTCTTGGATCATGAGCTGCGCTTCAGCACGCTTGATCGACAAGTCAATGTGCTCCTGGTTCGCCTCCCGGATCTTGTCCGTGCTCGTCGAGCACGACTCAATCAAGTCGGTAAAGAAGGGCTTGGCTGCCTCCTCATCTCCCTTGACGTATTTCTTCAAATAGTAGTTTGTAGCGGCACCTCCGGCGATCGCCGCGATACCGAGCGTCCAGAGCCGCGAGTTGAAGCCTTGGAGTGAGGAAAACGCTACATACCTTCGCGAGGGTACTCGGCCGTCTGCGCCTCGGACATCGGCTGCTGCACACCGCGAGCCACCTTGGTCATATGAAGACCACGAACAGCGCCCATAGAGCGCGATGCAGGGGCACGCAGCATACGCATGGATCCTGACACCATCATTGTTGTCTGCGGAAACGCCGTTCGTCCGATCGCTCGTTGACTTGCCGACGGCCCTGTGCTCATCGGTCACGTGATCATTCTGCCAGAGGCACGGGCGGCGCGTGGCTCTATGAGGCGTCTAGGTAAGGCGACGGATCCGCTCGCGGTGGGCGGTCCAGGCGCGCAGGACAAGGGGGCCGATCTTGCGGCGCGAGCGTGCGTACCTCTGCGCATGCACAAAGGGCATGAGGGCAGCGACAAGTGGCGCATGTACGGGCCATGGCTGTAGCACGTGCGCAAAGGCAAAGTAGCCGATCCACTCGACACAGGCGCGCTGGATGTGACACTGGGCGTGGGGATGCAGCGTAACGCGAGCTTCACGAATGGCTGCGCGGATCATGTTCCATGTCAGTCGCACGGCATGCACGATGGCACGCATGACAGGCGGCGCATAGGCAAAGGGCATGTGCCGCATAAATACCCGAAGCTTGGCCGCAGCGAACACAAAGCCCTCTAACAGATTGGTGTAGACGCCGTAGGGAGTATTTAGATGCGTGTCTGTGTACACAGCGGCGGCACGCGGATGCATTGCATGAACAAGCATCGATGTAAGGCCAGCGGCACGCACAGTGAGCGTATCTCCCATATGCCGGGGGTATCGTTGGGTATCAGGCTGAATAGCCAGCGTCGTGGGGTCAATGCAGATGCCACACCAGGGAAATGGGGTGTGGGGAGCGAGGCGACGGACGACGTGGCCCGTGGGGAGACACGCGTCGAAATTTACGAGGCTTTTTTCGGGAGCAATGCGGCATCCATGCTGGGGAAAGCCCCTGTGTAGCGCCTGGCACACATCGTAGGCGCGCTGATATGATGGTGACACAAACAAAAAATCATCGGTGAACCGCAGCAAACAGTCCTCGTCCTCGTCGATGCTTAGGTAGGTCCGCTCGGCGTCAGCAAGGACGAGATTGCACAAGAGCGTCGATAGGATCGAGCCTTGTGGGATGCCAGTCGTTTGGCGATGCAATGCATTACCGATGCGTACGAGGGTGCACTGGATATGTGCCTCGACGCGCGCCAACACATCTTCAGCCTTGATCGTCGTGTATGTGACACCGTCAACGAGTACCGCATGCCGAGGCGGAGGCGCTGACTGCGCCGCGTGTTGCTCAAGAAACGAGGGCGGATGAGGTGCGGGCCATGCACGCCGTACCTGGGTGCGTCGAATCATACCAATGCCCGGCCGGATCTGTGCATGCCGTTGCAGCACATAGGTCGCATGCCGTGGCACTAACGCACGCACCAGGTGCAAGAGGCGCGTGTGATCGAGCGAGTCAAAGGCCGCTCGAATGTCTGCCCGCACCATGTAAAGCCGCGGCCACCTGCCCTGGAAACGCTGCTTGTACGCCTTGAGGCGCGCGTACACCGCATGAATACTAGGCATAGCCGCGCCGAAGATGCGGGGGGACTGCTGTGCTGCCTCGTAGCTCAGGACATCCAAGGCACCCTGGAGCTGCGCGTTGATCGATCGCCCAAAGCCCATAGGCCGGCGCGCCAAATTGACAATGGGGCGCACGCTCGCTTCTTTGGGCACGAGGCGCATAGTGGCGTAGGGTATAGGAGCATCCATGGGAGTCTGCACGCGCGAAAACAAGTGCATACATAGTGCATGCACATGCGGTCTGGTTTGCTGCGCCCATACGTCTTGTCGAAAATACAACACGCGTCGCCGGAACACAGCCGAGTCGGTTACGTAAAAGCAGGTGCGCAGTAAGGGTAAAACAACGTCGTCCAATAGCCACCACATCCACGCGCAGAGTCGTGTATGTGTCTGCACCGGATCGCGGTACTCTTGCAGCCACGCACATTCATTTTTGCGGAAACCTTGAAGGGCTTCATGCACACTGATTTTTTCCGAGCGACGCGCATGCACAAAGCGGCGAATAGTGCGACGTACCACCGCCCAATTATGAGGACTGCCCACCATGTCGCGGGGCAGAATGGTACGAAGCACGACGCATACATACCAAGTGACACGGCTGGGTGGTGTTGCGTAGCTCAGCAGCGGCGGTGATGATGAGCCAGGCTCTAAGGGCGATGGGCGTGCAGAGGTCGTTTGCTGCGAAAGCACCTCGGGTGGCGAACATGAGGGTACAGACATCGTAGGCACCAAATGTTGCCGAGGACAGCACGCCTCTAAGATGACGTCGTACCTGCACCGCCGGTGTTTTTGTAGCATGCGCGACACGAGATGAGCCAGGGTCGTCAGACCTTTGGGCCAGCGGCGTCGGGGCAGGTCGTGGTTCTCGTTCTTCGACGGGAGGCGGTGCCATGCATGGGGCAAACCAAATGCATGTGGCTGCATGTCGCGCATGATTCGGGCCGTATGCGCACGTCGATCGGTGTGGGTGTGTCCATGCATGTGAAACGAGTGCGTCGGTGGCAACCCCAAAACAATGCCGTAGCGGTACACCTGGACCGGGCGAGCATAGAAAAGACGAGAGCGACGGAAAAAGAGATGCGCGGCGGACACACGGCGCTCCGAGACACTGGGAGGACCGCGTGTTAAGGGTCTCTGATCGGTGAGCGGCATGCCCCACATTTGGGAGTAGCAGTCACGATGTGGCGCCATAGGATAATAGTAGGTGGTTCCACACAGCATATGTACAAAGGCATGCGTTCCCATCAAAAACAGCAGAGAATTCCATACGTCGTCCGTTAACAAGGCATGCACGATCGAGTTGGTATGTGTCGCTACCATGCGATGAGGCGTCACATGAAAGCCAAGAAGAAGCATGTCATGTCGGCGACGTATGTGCAAGGTGCGTTGAACGTGTCCTACGACGGACTCCAGTGGCATGTAATCGTTCGCCTCTAGGCCATACGTATCAGTTTCACCCTGGTGAATATGTTCGTCCAAAGAGCATGGCAGCGCCACGAGACCATCCAAAATGAGGTTCCGAGACAAATCAGGTGACGGTATTGATGCCGCACACACACGCTCTACGTACGTGCGCAAGGAGACGACAGCCGCATAATACGTCGGAAGCACATGCTTGGCAACGACGCCAGTTGGAGGCATCGCTGCATGGCGATGTGGAGAGGGAACAAGACGGTCCCTCGAGAATAGCACGTGCTACGTACCAAGGATCCGGTGTCAGATTAGGTAGGTATGGGCTATTAGACCGACTCGACACCAGCGTACTCGCTCGAGACAGGCGGTTCGATGAACGCAGCGTGTCCAAGAATCAGCAGCGCACTGCTGCCCACAAGCCAGAAAATCAGGGCGAATGGCTGAGCGAACCACAAGAGCACGAGCACAACCACCACAAGGATCGCATACAGGCTCTTCTGCGTGACGAGATGGTTTCCCACCTGCATGGGTTCTGGCGCAAAGCGGTTGATCGCCGCGAATCCACCCACCAGGATAAAGAGAGCAATCAGCAACAAGGGGTCTGACAGACTGGCGAGGCGTAAGAAGACAAGTGCAAACGTACAGGCTGTAAATCGCGAGCAGAATGATGACAAGCGAGTAGTTACCGGAAAAGTGGCGCGTATTGTACGTGATACGCTGGTGTCAGTCAAAGACAAGACGTACTTGGATCGCCTCATTCGTGTCGCGCGGCACGCTGATCCGGTGGTAGTCAAAGAACTCGCGCACAGGGCGCACAGTCGAGAGTTTATTCTCGCGAAAATTCTTCAGTGTTTCAGAGACTACCGTCAGCACTCAAAGCTTGGCGCACCTTGCTGCGCATAGTCCATCACACGGCTCGCCATGATGTACACAGCGAGCCTCGAACCGCGATTCGTCGCGGCTCACAGTGCAGTGTCACGTGAACCTGACATGGACACCCTCATGAGGAAGGCGCGTCTTGCCTCGAACGGTCATGTCGTCGATGGCAGGGCAGGTAGTATGGCTCCTGCTGGTGCCAATGATTCTCGCGGTAGAGATAGCATTCTTCGTGGGCATTAGTGTCCCGGTGGCGAATGTGCTTACGCGGCTTCGTGCAAATTACTTGCCGCACGCCGTGTCACTCGACCATGTCATGGAAGCAGGTCGTGAGCCCAGTCGACCATCCCTGTGGGGCCTCCTTTTTGCGTGGCGGCACTATGAGAATCCAAAAATCGGACCCAACATACGTACATTTATTCCGATGGCCCGGCGCGTCTATCGACTCGAAGGCATTCGTGGGCTGTACAAAGGCACGACGCTCACCCTTGTCCAGTTCCTGGTCATGCTTGTGTTGATCCTCCTCCTGAATCAGCCATCT
>ERZ1030833.103-NODE-103-length-10849-cov-8.560219_pt1 | contig 10849 bp, 8 predicted proteins | sample MGYA00517300_ERZ1030833 | MGnify/ENA primary metagenome ERZ1030833 (study PRJEB33718, sample SAMN03159658) | human skin metagenome | collected 2014-05-20 | study: EMG produced TPA metagenomics assembly of the PRJNA266117 data set (Human skin bacterial metagenome...
CTATCCTCTTCGTCGGCAGCGTCAGATGTGTATAAGAGACAGTCCATAGGAGGACCCGGCAACGATGGAATCGCCAATATGCAGGGTGCCACGCTGGATCAGGGCGGTGGCCACCGGACCACGCCCCTTATCGAGGTGAGCCTCAATGGCAACGCCCTGAGCGGCCATATCGGGATTGGCACGCAGATCAAGGGCTGCGTCGGCAGTCAGCACGATCGCCTCGAGAAGATCATCGAGACCCTCATGGGTACGAGCAGAGACATTGACGAACATCGTGTCGCCGCCGTACTCCTCCGGCACTAAGCCGTACTCGGTGAGCTGTCCACGGACTTTATCCGGATCAGCCTCAGGCTTATCGATCTTATTGACGGCTACCACAATCGGTACATCAGCAGCCTTCGCGTGGTTCAAAGCCTCAACGGTCTGAGGCATCACGCCGTCATCAGCAGCCACGACGAGCACCGCGATATCGGTGGACTGGGCACCGCGAGCACGCATAGCTGTGAACGCCTCGTGGCCAGGAGTATCGATGAAGGTGATAGCCCTCTCGGCGTCGTCGACCTCGGTCTGAACCTGATAAGCGCCAATGGCCTGAGTGATACCACCGGCCTCGCCTTTCACCACGTCGGTATGGCGCAGGGCGTCCAACAGCTTCGTCTTGCCGTGGTCAACGTGACCCATGACGGTAACAACGGGGGGACGTGCAACGAGGTCAGAGTCGTCGCCCTCGTCCTCACCAAACTCGAGATCGAAGGACTCCAGCAGCTCGCGGTCCTCGTCCTCTGGGGACACGACCTGGATCTGGTAGTTGAGCTCGCCGCCCAGGATCTCCAGGGTGTCGTCAGATACCGACTGGGTAGCCGTGACCATCTCGCCCAGATTGAACAACACCTGCACCAGCTGTGCCGGCTCGGCATTAATCTTCTCGGCCAAATCGGTTAGCGAAGCACCACGGCGCAGTCGGACGGTCTCGCCATTGCCCTTACGGACGCGCACACCGCCGACCAGCGGTGCTTGCATCTCATCAAACTCTTGCCTGCGCTGCTTACGGGACTTACGACCCCGACGGCCGCCGCCACCGCGTCCGAAGGCACCCTGGGTACCACGACCACCGCGGCCACCACGACCACCTCCGATAGGACCACGAGGCCCACCGCCGAAGCCGCCGCCAAAACCGCTACCGCGGGATCCACCGCGACCACGGCCACCACCACGTCCACCACGTCCGGTAGTAGCCTGACCGATCTGCGAGGACTGGTGTTTCGGCATCATGGCCGGGTTCGGGCGCGGCATACCGGAACCGCCGCGCGATCCCTGGCTGCCACCCGGACGGGGCATACGCTCACCCTGACCGGACCGGGATCCACCGGAACGTTGTCCGCCCTCAGAACGATGACGACTTTGCCCCATGCCCTGACTGGAGGCGAACGGGTTATTTCCGGGACGCGGAGCTCCGGTACGACGACCGGCGCCCGGACGCGGACCGGGACGAGCAGCCGAAGGCAATCCAGCGGATCCACCCGGTCGCGGCCCCGGACGGGCACCCGGCTTCGGAGACTTCGATGGCGCGCCAGGCTTCGGCTTCGGGGCCGGAGCGTGGGGCTTGGGAACATTCTGACCCGGCTTCGGAGTCGGCTTGGACTCCGGCTTCGCTGCGGGGGGCTCCTGCTGGGATGAAGCGCCGGAGGATTTGATGAGACCCGGACGTGGAGTCGCACTGGTACGTGCTGCAGAGCTGCGACCAGGCTTGGGGCCACTGCTAGAACCGGGGCGAGGACCAGGCGTGGGCTTCGGCCCGGGCCCCGGTTTGGGACCGGGAGCCGGCTTGGCCGTCGTGGTCTCCTTGGAAGTCTTCTTAGAAGACGTCTGCGACTTACGCGCCGCCGGCTTCGCGGCTTTGGCGTCATCGGCCGGTTCAGCAGAACCGATCTGATCACGTAGTCGTCGCACAACTGGTGCCTCAATAGTTGAGGAAGCCGAGCGGACAAACTCGCCCATATCGTTGAGCTTCCCCAAAAGCTGCTTGCTTGACAGTCCGAGCTCCTTCGCGAGCTCATAGACGCGGACCTTGGCCACTACTCTCCTTCGGGCCCGGCCGCGATGGACCTGGGCCTAGTTGTTGTGAATCCTCATTGGTGCGAACTCATCGAGTGTTCATGAGCATCTGCCCACTTCCTATTCAGTCCCCTTGAGTCGGACGAACCGACCCACCGGGGGGACACGATTCGGTGAGACCGCCGGACCTCCCGGCGACATGCGTAACCAACTTTACCGAAAATGGCCTTATGAACCCAACTCACCGCGCTGACAACCGCTCTTGGCAAGCCGAACGCACCACCACGCGGGCACGGAATGACCTCGCGAATCCACCGGATACCGCGCGTTTCCAGCATTCGTCATCCACATGGACGTGGGCGCCCCTGCCCTGAGCGTGTCCCGTTGGATCGGCGACCACAACTCCGTCGACTAGTACATACCGAGCCATGTTCGCCGGATCATCGACGTGTCGGCAGCCGACGCAGGTGCGCTGAGGTCGTGTGGTCACTGCCCCACCTTAAACCAACCCACAGACGCATGACGCCCGACCCTACGGCCGGGCGTCGTCGTGTCTCTAGCAGGCAGTCTCAGACCTTGTTATCTGGACGAATATCGATCCGCCACCCCGTCAGGCGAGCAGCCAGTCGGGCGTTCTGCCCCTCGCGGCCAATTGCTAGCGACAGCTGATAATCCGGAACAATCGCCCGAGCGGTCTTAGCTTTCGGGTCAATGACCGTCACCGAGGACACCTTGGACGGAGACAGGGCAGCGCCCACAAATTCGGCCGGATCCTCTGACCAATCAATAATGTCGATCTTTTCCTCATCCAACTCGTGCATCACAGCACGTACCCGCTGACCCATCGGACCAATGCAAGCTCCCTTGGCAGAAACGTCAGGATTATGCGAGACGACAGCAATCTTCGAGCGGTGACCGGCCTCACGAGCCAGCGCCTTGATCTCGACGACCCCCTGCTCGATCTCGGGTACCTCCATAGCAAAAAGCTTGCGCACCAAGTTCGGGTGAGTGCGCGAGACAATGACCTGCGGGCCACGGGCTTCCTTGCGCACGGCCACGACGTACACACGGATACGACGCCCATGGGAATATTTCTCCCCGGGAACCTGTTCCGCCGGAGGCATAATGCCCTCCAATGAGCCCAGGTCGACGCGAACGGTCCGGGTATCGCGGTAAGACTGCTGGACGACTCCGGTGATGACGTCACCCTCAACGGCGGAAAAATGACCGTATTTCTGCTCGTCCTCGGCCTCGCGCAGCCGTTGGAAAATGACCTGCCGGGCAGTTGATGCAGCTACGCGTCCGAAGTCCTCGGGAGTGCCGTCATACCAGCCGACGACCTGCCCCTCCTCGTCCTTCTCCGGGAGCATGACAGCGACATTCCCAGTCTTGCGGTCCAGCTGAACCTTGGCACCGTTAACCGGAGCCTCAGTCTTGTCATATGCGTTGAGGAGGGCGTCCTCTAGGGTCGTCAGCAGATAGTCAAGCGGGATGTCCTTGTCCCGCTCGATCATGCGCAGAGTTGACAGGTCGATGTCCATCTCAGTTCTCCTCCTTTGACGCCTGCGCGTCGCGACGATTGAGCTCCACCTGGACGACGGCCTTCGCCACGTCAGCAAGCTGGACCTCACGAGTGGTGTACACGGGCTTATGCGGTTTGGAATTCTCGGCCTCGACCTCGAGGGTCACGACCTCCTCGCCAGCCTCAGCGATACGACCGTCAAAGGTCTCTCCAGACTTCTGCTCCTCGGCCGGATTGAGGGTGAACCGCACCAGGTGCCCGATGTTGCGTCGATAATGGCGCGGCTGGGTGAGGGGGGTAGAGACACCGCGCGAGGAGACCTCGAGGGTATACGGGGACTCCCCCATAGCGCCGGAATCGTCAAGGCAATGCGAGATCTCGGCGGTGGCCTCAGAGATCTCGTCAAGGCTAGGTCCGTGACCGTCGGGGCCGTCACCGTCGATCGTCACGCGCACGAGGCGACGACGTCCGGCAGGCACAACGTCGACGCGATCAAGTTCGAGCCCGACCTGGGACACGACCGGTTCCAGTAGGCGTGTGAGCCTCTCTGCATTCATCTGTGTCTCATCCTGTTGTCGTTGTAAATTGTCCGCACTGAGTTTAGCCACTCCCACAACCAGCCGGACTCGGCCGCCTCACCGACGGCTATAGCGATAATGCAGCTCAGGATCGATAAGCTGAAGCCATGATCGCCAGGAGAACCATTCTTGCCAGCGGAGCTGCCTTCGTCACTATCGGATTGACGGGCTGTGGCCACAATTCTCCTGAGAAGAAGGCGACTGAGAAGAAGACGACGCCGGTTCGTGCAACAACTACGGCATCTGCACCACACCGAAGCGACGCGGTATCGACGGAAGCACTGCTAGCGGACCTCGCTACCAAAGCCGCTCGCAGCGTCACTGACGGCCAACTGACGGTGCTCAACCAGGTTGCCGCAGCTCACCGCCGCCACCTCGAAGTGCTGAGCCAGTCCAACCCATTCTCCGGCAGTACCGCCACACCATCGGCGGCTATTTCCCCCACCCCACGCACCGCTGGCCAGGGATCGCCGCTTGCTCTGTTACAACACCACGAAAAGGCTGCAGCTACCCAGTATCTGGAGATCTGTCAGACGGCTCAGGATTCCTCTGAAACTCTGTTGTGGGCCAGCCTGTCGGTGTTCTGTTCGGCCTTCAATCCTTCTGCTCCAGCTCCCCAGCCGACCCCGAAGGTCGTTCCGGTGACAATCGGGCAGGAACCTCTCACCAATGCTCAGCAGGCGCTACTGACCCACCTCAACGCCCTCGTCGCAGGCTTGGAGTGGGGTATTGGACGCCTTGGGGAGAACGACCCGCTGCGCACCTGGGGATGGGACCGACGAGAACAAGTTCTTGCCCAGCGCGCAGAGGTGCGTCAAAGCATTCGGGATGCATCAACAACCCCAACCCCCGACGTGCCCGGGTACCCGATGTCGCCTGCCCCCGTCAACGATGCAGCAACCCGGTCGTTGTGGTCTGGATTGGAGGCGAACGTGCTTTCTGGTTGGGGCCGCGTTACAGCTGCCAGCGGGTCGGCTGCACGTCCCCATGCAGTCGCTTCAATGGTGAGTCAAACCCAAGTTCTCGCCCATTTGGGTACTGGCGTGACGACCTGGCCAGGTTGGGTCTAAGCCACACCTAGGACCACGAATCCTCTCTGGTTAGACTCTCCAGATCAGCTGAACGAGCATTCGCACCGCCAGAACACTGGTAACGATAAGAAACATCGTCCGTACGAAGCCGTTGCCATGTTTCATAGCTGTTCGGGCACCGATTAATCCCCCGAGAACATTTGAGATAACCAGCGGCCAAGCGATATGCCACCAGACGTGGCCGTGGATCGCCAACGTGGTGATAGTGACGAGATTTGTTACCGCGTTGCAAATCTTCGCCATTCCGGAAGCTTTAAGGAAAGAATACCCGCCAACAGCGACGTACGTAAGTACCCAGAAGGTTCCGACCCCCGGCCCGATAGCGCCGTCGTAGCACCCGAGGAACAACCCGATGATCGGAACCAGGATGGGGTGTTTGCCACCCTCGCCATTGTGGCCCGCCCCCAGTGACGGCCTCCTCCAGGTATAGATGCCGATGATGACCAGCACCACCAGAAGGATGGGCGTGTAGACAGCCCGCGACATGTAAGTGACGATGCGCGCACCCAGCACGGCACCTAGACCAGCCAGAACGGCCGTCCACAGGAACATTCGCCAATCTGGACGCTGTTTACGCAGATACCCCACTCCAGCCGTGAGGTTCCCTACGACCTGAGCTACCTTGTTCGTGCCGACGATCGTCGCCACCGGTGTCTCGGTCGGTAGACCGACCAGCAAGGATGGCAACATGATGAGTCCACCTCCGCCCACCACGGCGTTGACCCAACCCGCCATAAAGGCGGCAAGGACAAGTCCAGCAAAGACCCAAGACGTCACGTGTCAACCTTCCCTGTGACACCAGCAGTAAGGGTCCCACCCCGACGGGGCGGGACCCAATATGTGTTCTCGGTCCGGAAATGCCTCAGGCCCAAGGATGCGCCAGTAGCAACTCCGTGTTGTGATCGACCGATGTACCGAGCCTACCCATTCTCGTATGGATGTCGTTCGCACCAAACTCTCGGTACAAACTGGCCAGACCATCTGGGTCGGTGGTGTCGTAATCGGCCTGGTACGGAGCATTCGACTCGATGAGCGTGGTAAAGATGCTCACGGTGCCGTCGTGATTGTCGGCGAGCTCGATGATGCGGGCCATCTGGGGAAAGTCGACGTGGGAAGCCGTGTTGATCTCCCACCAGCTGCGACGGGCATCGAGAGCATGGTGGTGTGCGGTGATGTTGTTCGCATGCACGTGTCCATTGACCCAGGCAAGCACGTTCGGGTAATGCGATAGCAGGGAGACCAATTCCGGGCCGAGATGACGGATGCCCGTACCGTCGCCGGGGAGGACGGGGTTGTTCATCGTCATCGAGTCGTGGTGACTGAAGAGGACGAACATTGTGTCGCTCACATCGTGATGATGACGCACGCCGAGATCGTCGTAGTACACGCTACTGCCAGCGCGCAGCACGGATTTAAGCCACTTCCACTGACGGTCGTCGATAGAACCATCGGTGTACCCGGCCCGGTTCGTCGAGTCCAGGCTGATTCCGGTCACGCCGTTGGCAATCGAGAAGGTGTAGTAACCGCGCACGGCATTGAGGTCATCCTCGCTGAAACCATGACCGTGCGGGCCCGAACCATTGACGCCGTCACGCAAATGAGCCTTGATGAATTCGAAGGGGGTGAAGGGCACGCGACGTTCGTCCGCGGTAATCTGTCGAGTCAGCGACACAGTATCGTTGGACAGGGCGACTGGTCCGTTTCCCTGAGCCGCCTGGAGGTAGGCCTTGGTGTCGTTGTCACTGGCGAAACCGGTGATTTTGCGATCACTGGTGTACATCGTCTTCAGCAGTCCCCAGTCAGAAGGCAGGGTGCCCTGGATCGAATCGTCGTGGTTCCCGAATACCGCATACCACGGAATCTTCACGCCAGAGGAGGTCACGGGGGCCATAACGCGACGGAAATAGCCGTCTACCTGGGGAAAACCGGCACGCTTGTATATGTCACTGCTATGCGATTCGGGATTGTAGAACAGCGGATTCCCGAAAGTTTGCACACTTTCCCAGCGATCGCGGGCACCGGTATTGGGAACGATCGTGCCACCGGCCAACAACGTGAGATACCAGTCGAGTTCCACGTGTTCGTGATTATCGGTGTTGTCACCAGTGCTGACGAGAGCGTCAAAGGCCCGGCCAGTAGCCGGACCGCCCTGAAGCGAATTGACTCGGCGCACCAAAGAGGCCGTAGCGAGTGGCCCCAACGCCTCCTGCGGGCGGAAGGCCGGGCCAGCCAGCGGATGCAGGAACTCGACCCTCATCGGTGACTGCACGTCAGTCACGTGCAGGTCGGTCACCTGGACGAAGGACGCCAAGCCATCGCGGCGGTCGTCGCGTCCGCTCTTGCCCCTAGCGAGTTCCTCACGGACGACGAGCGGGTAACCGCGCTGTGCCTTGATCCTGCGGTAGCCGCTGCCCGGATCTAGCAGACCCACCTGTTCAAGGGTGGTGCCGGACGTGGAATGGAGACGCTTCGACGCATGGGCCAACGCTGGGGTGGTGCCGGTCACCGCCGCAGCGGCGACCAGGGTCACACCACCAAGAAACGTCCGCCGTCCCAGCGTATTTCTGGCCGCTTTGTCGACACTTCTGGTCAACTCGTCTTCGTTCTCGGGCATCATTCACCTTTCGCAAGGTCGAGGGGCCGTTCAGCCTGACTTACGAGCACCATTGTCAGGGTTTATTGGGTCACTTCCGCGCCAGTTTTCGAGAACAGTTGGCGATCATACAGCAACGTGCAGATGTCGGTCAGTTAAACGATCAACGCCACTTCAGCTTTCACCCGCGCACCTCCTTGAGGACGGCGCACACAGCCTCGGCTACGCTAACCTGACGGTTCTCACCCGTACTACGGTCGCGAACTTCGACTAGGCCATCCTTGAGCCCCCGGCCGACGACCACAGAGGTTGGCATGCCGAGAATCTCGCTATCAGCAAACTTCACTCCAGGGGACGCCTTGCGGTCGTCTAGGAGGACTTCGAGACCAGCCTCGGCCAGTTCACTGGCAATGCGCGTGGCCTCGTCAAGGATCTCCGTTCCCTTGCCGGTGGCGAGCACCTGGACATCGTAGGGGGCAACCTCACGTGGCCAACACAACCCCTTCTCGTCACAGGTACCCTCAGCGATAGCGGCCACGGCGCGGGAGACGCCCAGACCATAAGAACCCATGGTGACCGTCACCAGCTTGCCGTTGTGATCGAGCACCTTGAGCCCAAGGGCATCAGCGTATTTCTTACCAAGCTGGAAGATGTGGCCGATTTCGATGCCGCGGGCTAGGTGGAGTTCACCACTGCCGTCAGGAGCCGGATCACCTTCGCGAATCTCGGCGACGTCAATAACGCCATCGGGGGTGAAATCGCGACCGGCTACAAGATTGAAGACATGTCGATCCTTCTGGTCAGCTCCGGTAATCCATGACGTCCCGGTCACGACGCGGGGATCAACGAGGTACCGCACCTTTGAGGAGTTATCCTCGCCGAGGGCTCCCGGCCCGATGTAGCCCTTTACCAACTGCGGATTGGCAGCAAAGTCCTCTTCTGTGAAGGGTTCAACCACCGCGGGCTCCAGAACCGCTTCCAGTCGCTTCTCATCAACGTCACGATCTCCAGGAAGCCCGATGGCTAATGGCTCGCGGGTGCCGTCAGGATGGGCCACCATGAATACAACGTTTTTCAGGGTATCGGCCCCAGTCCACGGACGGTCCGCTCGCGGACGCACCTCATTGGCGATCCGGACAAGCGACTCGATGGTCCGGGCGTCAGGGGTATCAACAACCTCAGCCTCCGGCAACCCGTCGATGGGCAGCGGATCAGGAACGGCCATCCGGACGGCCTCCACATTGGCAGCGTAACCGCCGGAAGAACGAACGAAAGTGTCCTCACCGTTGGCTGCAACGGCTAGGAACTCCTCGGATCGAGATCCACCCATTGGGCCGGACATGGCCTTGACAATGGCGTAGTCGAATCCAAGTCGGTTGAAAATGCGAATGTAGGCGTCGCGTTGAGCCTGGTAGGCCTCGTCGAGCCCTTCCTGAGCGACATCAAAGGAATAGGCATCCATCATGACGAACTCACGACCGCGCAGGATGCCGGCACGCGGACGAGCCTCGTCGCGATACTTGTTCTGAATCTGATAGAGGCACAGTGGCAGGTCCTTGTACGAGGAGTACAAGTCCTTGACCATGAGGGTGAACATCTCCTCATGGGTCGGTCCTAGCAGCATGTCCACCCCCTTACGGTCTTTGAGACGGAAGAGGTTATCGCCGTACTCGACCCAGCGTCCGGTCTCCTTGTAAGGGTCAGAAGCGAGTAGCGCGGGGAAACTCACCTCCTGAGCCCCGATGCTAGCCATCTCTTCGCGGCAGATGGCCTCGATCCTGCGCATCACTCGGAGCCCGAGCGGGAGCCACGAGTAGACGCCGGGAGCGACCCGGCGGATATATCCAGCCCGGACGAGCCAGCGGTGGCTAGGGACCTCGGCATCGGCCGGGTCTTCTCGCAGGGTTCGGACGAACAGCTGTGACATGCGCGTCAACACGACGTGTACCTTTCCGACCGCGCTCGACCCTCCGCCGCCCTTCGGCGTGACCGGCCACGGCCATGTCGAATCCTAGCGGCAGGCACCACCGTCTCGTACGGGATCGCCGACCCCAAGTAGAATCGATAACCGTTCTCATTATAAGTTAGCCGAACATCACAGGAAGACAATGGAGGCCACCGTGAAACGGTTCGCATCGCTCCTTGCCGCCCTACTGACGTTCCTGATGATCAACCCGTCATCGGCGAACGCGGCAGCGCCGGACCAGGAGCTCCTGCACAACGGCCATGTCGACGCCGCCCTCACCGAGGGGGATCAGGCAACCGACAGGCCCACCACTCAAGTACTCGGGGATAGCAATGACCTCAACGATCGCTATTCCACCGACATTTCTCCTTCACCGGATGCCGACGACAGCACCGTGCTCGACCACGGACACGCCGATATCTTCCGGGTGGGATCGGCCCCCGACGGCGGTATCGACCTCAAGCTCAAAGAGGATGTCACCGGTGACGGGGCACTCCACGCCCCTGAGAACGTCCTTCTCAAAATCAAAGATTCCGCTCTCACCGATATCCCGGCCACCCTTCCTGGCGCCCCTCAGGGATATGTCCTGCCGCTGACGCAGAACCAAGATCTGCTGTGGCCAGGGTGGGAGACCTTCGACGTCAAGCGTAACGGTTTCGATTCGGTCAAGATCACGGTCAGCAACGTCAAGGGCCCCGGCAAAGTACACCTGTTCTCCCAAGGTTCCTTCGGTGCCGTCCAGCCCCTGCTTGACGGCAACGCGACCGAGCTACCTGGCACTATCACTGTCGCTCAGCCGTCCCACGTGCACGCTAACTGGGTGTTTGGCAAGACAGGCGTGTACACCATGACCGTTCAGGCCACAGCGCACAGGTCCGGCAAGAAGTTCCAGACCACGCCGCACACCTACACCTGGGTGGTCGGCGACACGACTCCCCTCCCTGAACCGTGGGGAAAACTAACTCCGCCGCCGACGCCCACTCCGTCCCCAACTCCAAGCCTGTCTCTTATACACATCTGACGCTGCCGACGAAGAGGATAGTG
>ERZ1030833.124-NODE-124-length-9886-cov-7.243719_pt1 | contig 9886 bp, 4 predicted proteins | sample MGYA00517300_ERZ1030833 | MGnify/ENA primary metagenome ERZ1030833 (study PRJEB33718, sample SAMN03159658) | human skin metagenome | collected 2014-05-20 | study: EMG produced TPA metagenomics assembly of the PRJNA266117 data set (Human skin bacterial metagenome and...
CAGTCGCCCGCCACTTTCATCTCAAACCGGACTGCTTGGCTCGTTTTCGCGTCCGCCAGCAGAAAGTTCCCTCTTTTTGTATCACGTGATTTGACAAAAATGCGCGGAGCGATCGCATGGACGCTTTAGAACGTCGACGCCATGGCGCCCAAGAACCAGCGAGACCTGTCTGGGTACCGCTACTCGGCGTTGTCCTCGCTGGTGCTTAGTGCTGGTCATAGACAGGACCAGAATGAGCCTACGGGTGAAGCAGAATCGCTTGTCGGCCGTATCGACCCGAAGTCGATGGGCTCTCGTGTCGTCAAATCACAAGTACAAGATGTCGAGAGGAAGCGTAAAGTCGCTGAAAGTAATGACTACGGCATGGTTAAAAAACGCAACTGGAATCCTGGAACTGCCCAATATGCCAATGTGCTGCAGGCAAGCGCAGAGCTTGATGGGCTTCGATATATACCGCGCACGGACGAGACGCGTTCTGTATACGAGCTTGTTCTCACAATGATCCAAAGCGCGCTGGGTGACCAAACTACAGAGGTTGTGCGATCAGCGGCTGATACCGCTATCGAGATCCTCAAAGATGATAGTGTGCGCGATTTGGACAAAAAGCGAGAAATGGAGACCTTTTTGGGATCCCTACCTGAAGAAAAGTTTAGCCAATACGTGAACCTAAGCAAGCAACTCACAGATTACGAGGAAGATACAAGTGCCCATGCTGAGACATCTACTGGTGTGGATGACGAAGCTGGTGTGGCCGTTCTCTTCGACAACGAGGAAGAAGAGAGTAATCCGGACGAAGAGACTTACGTGGTGCGTGAAGCGTCCGATGACGAGGATGATCAAAATAGCGAACGGAATGAAGCTGCCGAAGAAAGAGAAATTCATGATACCTCTGATCTTGCCACGAATGAAGAGGACCTCGTCCTCGGTGGCACAGCAGAGACCACCTCTTCCGACTTGGACGTCCACGATATCGATGCGTATTGGCTTCAGCGTATCTTGAATGATTGCTACTCGGATCCCGTTGAATCAGGCGAAAAGACTGACGCTGCTTTAGAAATTCTTGGAGCAGAGACTGATATACGTGAATGTGAAAACAGCCTCATGGCGCTTTTTGATTATGACCACTTTGATGTGGTACAGACGCTGACAAAAAATCGCGATATTGTGTATTGGTGTACACGTTTATCGCGATCGAATGAGGATGAGCGCATGGATGTCGAAGTTGCTATGCGAGAGAGGAATGCAGGCTGGATCTTGAAGCGCCTTGCTGGTGACGCAGCCAAGCCCGCGCTGGCCGCGGACGAACTTGAAGAGGCTAAACGTCAGGCGCACCGTCTTACATCGCGAGCCACCCTTGCTCCTGGATCGACGGCAGCGCCACGCCTGACGCTGGATCTAGAATCGATGGCATTCAGTGAAGGTGGGCATTTGAACTCCAATCCCAAAGTCCGTCTTCCCGCTGGTAGTTTCAAGCGAAGTAAGAAAGGCTACGAAGAAATACACGTTCCCCCACCAGAGAAACGCTCAGTGTTGCCAGAAGAGCTTGTATCGATCAGACAGTTGCCAAGCTGGGCACATGCTGCCTTTCCTAATACAACAACGCTGAACCCTGTACAGTCTAAATGCTACCCTGTTGCATTCGGCAGTGATGAGCCCATGTTATTGTGTGCACCTACTGGTGCCGGAAAAACAAATGTGGCGATGTTGACAATCCTTCGTGAGCTCGGCAAGTGGCGTAATGAAGACACAGGTGCGATGGATTTGACAGAGTGCAAGATTGTGTATGTTGCTCCTATGAAAGCACTTGTGGCTGAACAGGCAAACCATTTCCGCTCACGACTGGAACCTTTCGGAGTGGTGGTCAATGAGCTCACCGGTGATAGTCAACTTACAAAGGCACAAATTGCAGAGACGCATGTCATTGTGACCACACCGGAAAAATGGGACGTCATAAGTCGAAAGAGCTCGGATACGTCATATACAAATCTTGTGCGACTTCTGATTATTGATGAAGTGCACTTGCTTCACGATGATCGCGGACCGGTACTCGAAGCTATTGTCGCACGCACAATCCGCCGTATGGAGCAGCTGAACGACCCTGTGCGGATTGTCGGTCTCAGCGCTACGTTGCCGAATTACCAGGATGTCGCAGCCTTTTTGCGTGTGAATACAGCAAGTGGCTTGTTGTACTTTGAATCAAATTATCGACCCTGTCCCTTACGCCAGGAGTTTATCGGACTGACAGAGACAAAGGCCATCAAAAGGCTGCAACTCATGAATGAGGTGACGTACGACAAAGTCATGGAGCATGCGGGTAAGAACCAGATCCTCATATTCACGCATTCGCGGAAGGAGACAGCCAAGACAGCCAAGTTCCTACGCGACTCAGCTGAGGCTCGTGAGGCGCTTGATGTATTCTTGCCTCAAACAGGAACCAGCCGTGATGTCCTTCGTGAAGCTGCAGAAGACGCCCAAGACGCGAACTTGCGTGATTTATTGCAATATGGATTCGGTATCCACCATGCGGGAATGACACGCGCTGACCGAGAGCTAGTCGAAGATCTATTTGCTGGACGACATATTCAGGTTCTTGTCAGTACTGCTACCCTTGCATGGGGTGTGAACTTGCCTGCGCATACGGTGATCATCAAAGGTACGCAGATATACAACCCCGAGAAGAGTCGCTGGTGTGAGCTTTCACCTCAAGATATGCTTCAAATGCTGGGTCGTGCCGGTCGGCCCCAATTTGATACGGTGGGCGAAGGCATTATTATCACGCAGTACTCAGAATTGCAGTATTACCTCTCGCTTCTGAATCAACAGCTGCCGATTGAAAGCCAATTTGTCTCACGCTTGGCCGATAATCTCAACGCCGAAATTGTTCTGGGTACGATCCGGAATCGCGACGAGGCCGTGACTTGGCTCGGGTACACCTATTTGTACGTTCGGATGCTTCGTTCGCCTGCATTGTACAGTGTGTCACCGGATTATACGGTGGATGACCCGTTTCTTGAGCAAAAGCGGGCGGACATCGCACACAGTGCTGCTGTTCTCTTAGAGAAAGCAGGATTGTTGCGCTACGACCGCAGAACGGGCTTGTTTACAACGAATGAGCTTGCGCGAATTGCGGCGCACTATTATCTCACGCATACATCCATGGGCACATATCATAAACACTTGAAGTCTACGTCTAGTGCCATCGAACTGCTGCGAATCTTCAGCTACAGCGATGAATTCAAGCACCAGATTGTGCGACAAGACGAAAAGTTGGAAATTGGAAAACTGCGCGAACGTGTCCCGATTCCGATCAAAGAAGGGATTGATGAGCCCAGTGCCAAAATCAATGCTCTCCTCCAGACATGGATTTCTCAACTTTCTTTGGAGGGCTATGCTCTCTCAGCGGATATGGTTTATGTGACTCAATCCGCCTCACGTATTTTACGTGCGTTGGTCGAAATTTGTGTGGTCCGTGGATATGCACGCACGACGCGGTATGCTCTGGACCTGGCCAAAATGACGGAGCGTCGGCAATGGGGCTCCATGACTCCGTTGCGCCAATTTCCCGGCGTTGCGCCGGACCTTATTCGTCGTCTGGAACGCAAAGAATTTCCTTGGGCCCGTTTGCGTGACCTTGAGCCAAATGAAATGGGTGAATTGATTGGTATACCTCGTGCAGGTCGTCTTTTGCATCGTCTCGTGTTCCAGTTCCCTCACCTGGATCTGCAGGCATACTTCCAACCACTCACGCGTTCCTTACTGCAGGTGCACTTGACTATCACGCCTGATTTCGAATGGGACGATCGTATTCATGGCGGTGCGCAGAGTTTCTGGCTACTGGTGGAAGACGTGGATGGCGAAGTGATTTTATTTTACGATCAGTTTGTCCTGCTGCGACGCTACGCCACGGACGAACACACTGTGTCCTTCACCGTTGAGCTAACAGATCCACTTCCACCGAACTACTACATTTCGCTGCTGAGTGACCGTTGGTTGCACAGTGAGGTTCGCCTTCCGATTTCCTTCAAGCATCTTATATTGCCGGACAAGTTCGCCCCGCCAACACCACTGCTAGACTTGCAGCCGCAGCCCTTGTCAGTGCTAGGCGCTGAAGCAGCTTCGCTATATGCGTTCGATCACATGAACAAGATCCAGACGCAGGCATTTCATGCATTGTATGAAACAGACGAGAGTGTGCTTCTTGGTGCGCCTGTAGGAGCTGGCAAGACGTTTTGTGCCGAGCTCGCGCTATGGCGCTTGTGGAACACTGGTGGCGGACGAGCTGTATGCATATTGCCGTACGCTAGCATGGTCCAACCACGTGTGCTGGCATGGAAGGCACGGTTTCCAACGAAAGAGACAGTTGCGCTTGCCAGTGAGACGAGTACTAACCTGCGTCTACTCGAACAGGCCGATGTTGTCGTTGCGACGCCCGAGCAATGGGATGTTTTGTCACGCCGCTGGCGCCAGCGCCGGAATGTACAAAGTGTTGCGCTCTACATATTTGACGACTTGCACCTGCTGAGTGATGCGTACGTTGGTCCGACGTATGAAGTCGTAGGGTCACGAGCTCGTTTTGTGGCTGCTCAAACGGAGCGCCCAACTCGGTTTATCGGTCTCACGGCTCCTCTGGCTAATGCAACCGATGTGGCTGGCTGGCTGGGTGCCACGCAGACGCTGTCATTTGCACCCAGCGCACGACCTGTACCCATGGAAGTGCACATTCAACCATTCAATGTGCCACACTTCCCATCATTAATGATCGCGATGGCAAAGCCTGCGTACCTTGCGATCATGGAGTATGCGCCCTCACAGCCAGTGCTTTTGTTTGTACCAACGCGCAAGCAGACCAAGCTGACTGTCAATGATATTTTGGCGTACGCACTTGCGGACAGTGAATACGAGACGGGTGAATCTCCATTCCTGAATATGGAACGCGAAGATTTGAAGCCACATCTAGACCGTGTACAGGATGAGGAGCTTGCTGAAGTTCTCACCTACGGTATCGCATTCTATCACGAGGGCTTGAGTAAGGGCGATCGACGCGTTGTCGAACGCTTGTTCAATGCCGGAGCGATCCAAGTGATGGTAGCCAGTAAAGACACGGTATGGAGCTTGCCCGTGCAAGCGCATCTGGTACTCCTACTCTCTCTGCAAACGTATGAGGGACGTGAGCACCGTTATGTTGACTATGCACTGACAGACATGCTCGAAATGGTAGGCAAGTGTACTTTGCCGGATGAGATGGGTCGCAGTCGATGTATGCTTTTTTGTCAGGCGAATCGGAAGAATTACTTTAAGAAATTCTTGGCAGAAGGCATGCCTTTGGAAAGCCGACTCGGTACATATACCCAAGACTTTTTGAACGCCGAAATTGTGGCTCGAACGGTGCAAGACAAGCAAGGTGCAGTCGATATGCTAACATGGACGCTCATGTACCGTCGTCTGCCGAAAAATCCTCAAGCGTATGGATGCCAAGGTCGCGATATGGAGCACATTGGAGACTTTTTGTCAGAGCTCGTGGAAAACACACTGGTTGATCTTGAACAAAGCAAATGCGTTGCTGTGGAAAATGACATGGATTTGAGTCCCCTCAACCTTGGTATGATTGCCAGTTTCTACAATGTCAGCTATGCGACCATCGATGTGTTCCACCTGTCTCTCTCGGGCACTACTAAGCTCCGTGGCATGCTTGAGATCGTGTCCTCAGCATCGGAGTTTGAGACTGTGCCTATCCGTCGCCATGAAGATGTGCTCCTTCGCCGCATCTATGATCGAATGCCACTCAAGCTCGATAAGATCCAATTTGAAAATCCATTCCACAAGACATTTGTTCTCCTTCAAGCACACTTTTCGCGCTTGACCCTGCCTGCGGATTTGGCACAGGACCAGCGCGACATTTTAAATCGAGTCCTTACACTGCTTAATGCCTGTGTTGATGTCATGAGTTCAGGAGCTATGCTTAATGCCATCGTGGCTATGGAAATCAGTCACATGTGTGTGCAAGCCGTGTGGGACCGTGACTCACCGCTGCGCCAAGTGCCCCACTTCACGGCTGCGACAATTCAACGTTGCCAAGCCCGTGGTATTCATGACGTGTATGCTCTTGCGGATGTCCTGCCAGATATGAGCCAGCATGAGCGTGATGAGCTTCTTCAGCTCAACAAACGGCAATTGGCTGATGTGGCAACCCTGACGAATGAGTTCCCATATGTCGACATTGAGTTTGACATTTTAGACAAAGAAAAGCTGGACAGTGCCTCAACGATTATCCTACAAGCCAAGCTCGAGCGTGATGTTGATGAAGAAGAGGAGGAACCATCTGATCCCACCGCGATTGCACCGTTCTACCCATCGCCCAAGATGACAGCATGGTGGCTGGTGATTGGTGATCCCGGTACAAACAGCTTGCTCAGCATCAAGCGTGTCACGATTGCAAAAACTCTTGATGTGCGACTCGAATTCATGCTACCAGCAGGCATGCATGACAAGCTAAAACTATATCTCATGTGTGACAGCTACATCGGTGCAGATCGCGAGTTGGATGTACCTGCTCTGCATGTCGCGCAAGGCGAAGAGGACGAGGAGGTGGATGACGAAGATGATATAGAGATGCCCGATGCTTAGTGAATCGTACGTGCTCCTACATTAGCATCATTGGAGCAGAAATTTCGTTCCGTTTTTCCAATCCGACCAGTTTCTCGACCAGTGTGAGCGCGAAAAGGAAGGTGGTGCCAGGCCCACGACTCGTCACAAAATTGTCAGAAACGACAACCGGGGAGTCCTTGTATTCATACAAGGCATCGAGCTGGTCCTTTACTGATGGGTGGCTGGTAATAGGACCTTTCAGTCCAATTTGGGCTCCCAAAGCTGCTAAAGTGCCTGCGCAGATCATGCCAATAACTTTGCCACAGGCATGAGCGTGATGCAAAATCTTTAGTACATTTTCATCTTTAGATAGTGTATGAATAGCACCAGCGCCACCGGGAACAACATAAGCGTCATATTGATCTACGTTGTCATTTTGCAACAAAGCTTGGAGAGTCGTATCGGCGCCGAGCTTAACACCACGAGAGGCAACAACAAGACCGTTGATTGGAGCGGCTGGCTTTCCTGACTCTGGAACGAATACAGAAGTCACATTTACACCACCACGAACGAGCACATCGTACGTGATGGTGAATTCCATTTCCTCCGTGCCCTGCGTCAAGAATACGACAGCTTTCGACATGATGGCGCACGGACTAAACTCCAATCTTAGATATCGATATTTTATGAAATCATGTGACGCGACGTGTCACGGGAAGCCAAAATTTGTTGGGCGCGTAGGTGCCACGACAATGGGGGTGCACGTAAGCAGTTCGGGCATATTTGGAATGCAGGTTTTCCCAACCTTCAAGATCACAGGGCTCCCACCTAGATTCCTTCACTCCAACTGAAACGATGAGCAAGCAAGGTCACAAGGCTAGTGTGCAGGTTAGCCCTGGTGAGGGAGCATTTGGACCTATCTATCGCTCTTTCCTTTCGCCCGAGCAGTTGGTGGAACGTCCTCATGAGGGGATCCACACAATGTACGAACTGATGGAAGAAGCCCGCAAGCGCTTTGGTGACAAGAAAAATATTGCATGGCGTGACATTGTAGACGAACACCAAGAGCAAAAGGTGGTGACGAAAAAGATCGGTGATGAAGAAGTCAAAGAGACCAAGACTTGGACGTACTATGAGCTCAGTCCCTACAAGTATATCACGATCAACGAGTTTTTCAAGACTGTGGATGAATTCGCCAGTGGCATGCACCAGCTTGGTCTGAACCAAAAGACGGTGTTCAATATCTTTGCTTCCACTAATGTCAGTTGGCAAGTGGCTGCGCAGTCTTGTTTCCGTCAAGGTATTACATTTTGCACGTCATATGACACGCTTGGCCCCGAAGGTCTGCAAGTGTCGCTCGAGGAGCCCGAAGTGCAGGGCATTTTCACGAATGCGCAGCACCTTAAGGTACTTGAGAAGATTATCGACCAGACGCCTCTGCTCCGCGTTGTTATCTATGACGGGGAAGCCGATGAAAATATCCTTAACAGAATTCACTCGAAGATCTCTGGACGTCCTAACGCTGTTCTTATTCACTATGATGAAGTGATCAGGAACGGAAAGCAAAACATGGTAGGTCCTGCGCCTACGCAAGGTAAAGATGTGGCTTGCATCATGTATACTTCTGGCTCTACTGGTAAGCCAAAGGGTGTCATTTTAACAAACGATAACCTTATTGCCACAATCGCTTCCGTCACCATGCTGTTAAAGCCTTACCTGAACCAGTCTGACTCGTACCTTGCCTATCTACCACTTGCTCATATTCTTGAATTCGTCGTTGAATGCTACATGATGTACTACGGCATCGCTATCGGTTACGGACGCGTCAAAACGCTTACATCTAACAGTGTTCGTAAATGTGAAGGTGACTTGGTGGCCTTCCGTCCTACACTGCTAGTTGGAGTACCTGCCGTTTGGGAACTAATTCGGAAGGGTATTGTAAGCAAGGTCCAGGCTGCTAGTGCCACAAAGAAGAAACTGTTTGATATGAGCATGTGGGCCAAGTCTAACAATATTCCTTTGTTTAAGCAATTTGCCGAAAGCGTCGTGTTCAAGAGTGTTCGTGCACAGACGGGTGGCCGTATACGTTATGCCCTTTCCGGTGGTGCCCCAATTGCTAGGGAAACGCATCAATTCCTTAACACGGCTCTGACGACAATCATTCAAGGATACGGTATGACTGAGTCTTCAGCCATGTGCGCTTTGATGACTCCCGAGTTTTTCTGCTACGGTTCTGTGGGTTGCCCAATGCCATCCGTTGAAGTCAGGCTCGTGGACGTGCCTGAAGCAGGCTACTTTGCTAATAAGAATCCTGCTCAGGGTGAAGTTTGGATCCGTGGTCCATCTGTCACACAGGGATACTTTAAACGTCCTGAAATTACAGAGGAGGCAATCACGAAGGATGGATGGCTTCGCACGGGTGATATTGGCCAATGGGATGAACAAGGAACGCTCTCGCTTATCGACCGTAAGAAAAACCTTGTTAAGTTGTCGGGTGGTGAATACATTGCTTTGGAACGTCTGGAAAGCACGTACAAGGCCTGCAACTTTGTCAGCAACCTTTGCCTGGTAGCCTCATCTGACGCTAAGCAGCCCATGGCTGTCGTATTCCCGCGTGAGGACAATTTGCGCGCAGCACTTGAAGACAATAACAAGAAGGATATTGCTCACCTCGAACTCTCGAACCTTTGCCACGACAAGGTGGTTCAAAACATGATGCTTAAGAAACTCAACGAAGTTGGCAAGGAAGCAGGATTTGCCAACATGGAGCTTCTTCAGTGTGTTGTGCTCATCCCAGAAGAACTTCCACTTACGGCTGCACAGAAAGTGCAGCGCAAAGAGGTTGAGAAGAAGTATGCTGACCTGATTAAGAAAGTCTACCCTTAGGTATATACATATATAAGTATAAATAGTCGGCTCGATGCTAATATTAAAATCTTTTATTGTAAGTATCGTAAACTGCATTTACTATGAGACTCAGTGCCTCCGAGAGGATCTTCCAGGCGTTCTAGGTGTTCCTGCGCTTCCATCACGAAGCCGTCGAGCCGATCGGGTCACCCGTTGAGGCGAAGATAGAGCAGCTGCTGATGCGCGTTCACTCCGCGTTCTACGTCGCGAAGGAGTAGATAGAACATTGCTTTCGGCCTCAGTATCTGATATAGCATCCGTGCTTGATTGAGACCCTTGTGATTCGAGTTCAGCAACCTGAGCTCGCGTCCGGCGGGCAATGGGCTGCACATCCGATAAGGCCTCTAGCTGTCTCTTATACACATCTCCGAGCCCACGAGACTAAGGCGAATCT
>ERZ1030833.131-NODE-131-length-9649-cov-5.962477_pt1 | contig 9649 bp, 6 predicted proteins | sample MGYA00517300_ERZ1030833 | MGnify/ENA primary metagenome ERZ1030833 (study PRJEB33718, sample SAMN03159658) | human skin metagenome | collected 2014-05-20 | study: EMG produced TPA metagenomics assembly of the PRJNA266117 data set (Human skin bacterial metagenome and...
AGATTCGCCTTAGTCTCGTGGGCTCGGAGATGTGTATAAGAGACAGGTATGCATATATACGTGCACGGCCGTACCGTGAGCCTGCTGTGCCTGTACCTCTCCGTGGTCAACGTGGGTGATGTGAGTAAGGGCTGGGCCCTCACGTGTGATTGGCACAGGCTCGTTCCGCACAAGGATACGAGCCGCTTCCTCCTCAGAAGTCATGCCATCCCAATGCCAACTAGTCGCATGCGTTCCGCGCGGCAGAGTCAAGATATGATGCTGCGACGCTTCCAGGCGCACTGATATATGTGCATCGGCACTGGTTGTAACGTGCAGCGCCGTCCAGGGGCACGGTTGAGCGTCTCTGCTCTCTGCCGCGCATGTGGGCGCGACGGAGAATGTCGCAGGATGTCGCGGCCATACCTTGGCCTGCAAATCTTCCCACACGCGTTCGAGTGAGACATTCGCAGGCACTGCTGGTGCAGGCACAGCCGTCACGGATGGCGCAGGGGACACCACAGGTACTACCGACCCGGCTGGTGTGGCCGGGGTGACTGGTGCTGAAGTTGTCGATGGTGCTGATACTGCAGGTGATGCCGCTGTCGGTGCAGACGGCGCTGGTCGGACCATAGGCGGCTGAGCAGGCTGCGTGCTAGGAGAGGACGTTGTCGGCGTGGGCGGTGGAACATAGCCAGGCTTGCCGGGCGGAACCGCCGCTTGCCGATGGTCATTGGGATCCAGCGTAAAGCCCTCGGCCAAGAGGGCCGGGACCAAAACACGGTCCAAATGGCGCCATAGCGCCTGTGCGTCATTCCAAACCTGCGATTTCTCCTCATTGTAGAACTGGGCATTACTGAGCATAAGCCGAATATCCGATACAAGTGCGTGTGGGTTAATGTACTCTTTCATATCGAGTTTGCGTTCAATATCGCGGAAACAAATAGGCCGTTGGATAAATTGGTAATAGTCAGGGTACTCGTCCCGCGACGGTAGCTCTAAAAACATGTCTGAGTACGTGTGCCCATCCATATCCTGTGCAGCCATCATGTTTTGCACGGCCCAGCGCAGCATGACCTTAAGTCGCTTCCCTCGCGGGGCTCCTCGGCGGCGCGGCTCGATAACGTACGATGCGGCAGTTGTAGAGACAGGCATGATGGGCACCCGAAGGGGCGAAGGCGTCACAGGTACCGACGGGGCAGATGCTGGCGTTGGCGTGGTGGGTATGGATGGTGGAGATTCCTGCAACTGCGCCTTTTCCACAGGTCGACGGAGTGTAATTTTGTGAGGACGCACAGGCGTTGTTTCATCGTTGGGCGACGCGGGTGCGGTTGCTTGTGCTTGCCACTCTTCGAACACGGTCGCACTTATATCCTTAATAAGACCATGCAGGTCTCGTGCCTTGAGATATATATCACTCTCACTCATATTGAATCGTTTGGCATTGTTGCACATGAGCTCCAGATCCTGCTTGAGCTCCAGGAACGTGCCATACTCTCTCTGCTTGAGTTTTAAGCGTATTTCAGCAAACGAAATAGGACGGCGAATGACAACATAGTACTCAGGATACTGCTTCCGGCTCGGTAACTTCAAAAATGGCTCACAAAGCAGCTCGTCATCACGCGCGTCACGCACCGTGCAGAGGCGGTCGAGCATCGTTCGGCCCATCTCTGCCACATCTTCAGAGTTGGGCACAATAGGCTCTGTATGAACCTTTGAAACAATGCGTGCACTCTTTCGCGGCTCGTTCTGCTCAGGCGGCATGGGTCGGCGAAGACGCACCTTGGTCGACATGGCGGTCAATCGTAGCGGCCCATCCCCTATCGTGTGGCGACGCGTCGCTGTGGAGGCCACGTGGTCGGTCAGACCACAGCGTCGGGCCTATCTGTCGAGTGCGCAAGACCAACAACGTAATCGCCATGGCTGCACAGAACGAAGACCCTTTTGATGATCCTTCCATAAAGAGCGCGGTAGCAGGCGGCGACATAGACGATCTCGAGTCAAATCCATTTGAGACAACGTCGCTGAAGCAGGGCGATAGTGGTTACGCTCCGCAGGTGGATTTGGATGAGCAAGAGGAAATCTATCCTACGAGTACGCATGGTACAGCGCCTGCCAATGCTATGCGCATGGATGATATTGCACGGCGTGAGCGCGAGATAGAAGAGCGTGAGCGCGAGCTTGATGCACGAACAGAGCGCATGCGTCAGTTTGGACGCAACAATTGGCCACCTTTCTACCCCATCGTGTACCATGACATTGCCGGTGAAATCCCACCTGATTCGCAGTGGATAATGAAGGATGTATATCGTCTATGGCTCTTACTAGCAGCAACACTGGTATGGAACTTTGTGACGTGCCTGCTCCTTTTGATAATCACAGGTGCCATAAGCGACCTAGTGATGGGTGCCTTTTATATGGTGTTTATCGGCACAGGCAGTTTCTTCCTGTGGTACCGGCCATTATACTTTGGTTTGATGAAAGAACATTCTTTCTTTTATTACGTCTTCTTCTTGTTTTGCGGGTGCCACTTGCTCTTTTCCATATACGCTTTCGTGGGCGTCGCAGCCGCCGGCTGTGCCGGTGCACTGACAACAATTCATTGGTTCTTTGAACGTGGCTGGAAAGGCTGGCTCTTCGGTACATTTAGTCTTATCACGACGCTTGGCTTCTTTGCTCAAGGTGTGGGACTCGTGTGGTACTACCGTATCATCTGGCGACACAACCACGACAAGGGCCACACATTTGATCAGGCTAAAGCGGAGCTTGCATCACACGGCATGCGTGCCTATCTGATGAACAGTGCGCGTATATAGAATCCTGTACAAAGCGGTTTGTGTGATGGGAAAAAAATACTTGTTGATCTAGGACTAGTCACACTACATATGGCAACGACTTAGGCGTGCTGCTGGTACTGTTGCTGTTGCTGCTGCTTGGCACTGCTTTCCTTGAGCGCCAGGAGCTGCTTCGAGCGGAATGATTCGTAGTATGTATACGTTGTCGTATCAATAAGGTCGTGCAGATTCGTGCGCAACAAAAAGTTGCGGAACTGCACAAACTCACAATGCGAGGGGTCTTCGATGTTGATCATGCCACACCGCGACTGACGGCCACGCACGGGCATGCCATCCACGTCATATACCTTGGTAGAGCCGACAACAGCGAAAGGTAACATGGCCTGTACTTGGCTGTTCAGCTCTCGCTCCTCGTCATCATAGTCTTCGTGGTCAAAGGGGTACACACGGATACTATTCTCTTGCAGCTCATTGCGTACACGATGCTTGAATGCCTCCCGCTCTTCCATTGTAAGCGTATCAGCCTTGGCAATGATCGGGATGACATTGGCAATGTCACCCAGTTTTTTAAGCATTTGAATATCAATGGGGCGGAGCGAGTGGCCCGACGGATTGATGAAGAAAAGCACCACATGGACGCGAGTGTCGGGAATGTGGCGCTCGCGCACAGCGGTGAGCTCTTTGCGCAGGTAAATACTGTACTGATCCTTGATGTACTTGACAATAGGTTCCCAACAGTGCTCGTTGTTGATCAGATCGCCGTAGCCGGGAGTGTCAATCAAGTTAAGCTTTAGCTTCACGCCATTCTCGATAATTACTGTCGTAAGTACTTCTAAACGTACCATGTGACACCGTGCTAATGGTTGTCGTCTTAGGCATGTCATCCGACGGGTCGAATCGACCCTTGCTTTCGAGCAGGCGCGACGAAAACAAGGTGTTGATCATCGTGCTCTTTCCCATTCCCGTCTGGCCAACAACCATGACATTGAACTGGAAGCCACGGTGCATCATTTTTAGCTCCACTTGCTTCGTCATGGTGTCGAAACCCACATACCCATGAAGGGGCGTAGGCATAGGCTCTGGCACCGTCATGGTCGTCCAAATGGGCCTCAGCTACCGGTGTCTCCCATCCACGCGCCCGTCACTCTCGCGTATCTCTCTACATCACGTGATCAAGTTTGGAGCAAGCTTGCTAGCTCCCCTACTTTTCTGGCGCACGGGCTGTAAGGAAGACTGAGCCAGTGCGCAGCAGCTCGCCTTATACTATGTTCCAATTTAATTACCGGAACACGGATCTGGTCATGCATTGTCAAGCCTATCGTGAAGGTAAATTATGATGCTTGTGCCCCTGACTTTATCCCTCGCTTTGGGCGCCGCGCACCCACACCGTGGGCGCTAAGAACAAAGAATGAACAAGTGATATACATTATTACTTATATATTATAGGCGATCATGGAGGCTTACTGGCTTACGTGCTCTCGCGACATGAAGGATCGCAACTGATAAGGGTCACGATGGAGACCGCGTTTCAAAGCCAAGTCTTGTCTGAGGCACGGGTTTTCGATACTATGTTACGAGACACATGATCCTAACTTTCTTGTATATAATAGAGCGATAGCTTGGTGTCGATTGTCACGGAACCGCATGTTAGACGCGTGATATGGCGATCGATACAGCCTACATCGTCCGTGGATCAGCCACCGTACCATAGCCATCCATGCCAACAATATCCTCGGCCGATGATGATCGACACGCACGGCCAGTCGATGTATCCACTTTTCGCTGTGCCGCGGGACTCGTGGCCGCGGTAGTATTTACCTCGGCCGAGAGCAGTTTGCTGGCAATTGACGCACATAACGCACACCGGGTGGTTTCGGTCAGCTTTTCGACTGCAATTGGCTGATGGGACCTCTTGGTGCATGGCCGGGCAGCCAACCCGGGCCATAGGCCTTTCCAGCGCCAACCTCAGCATCTTTCTTGTCCCCTCACCTCATTGTCTGAGCGAAACCCAGCGCTATGCCTATCATTCAGCGCTCCGCCGTTCGCGCTGTTTCGCGCGCATCTCGCATGGCCAGCCGTGTGGCTCGCCAGAATGCAGCTGGCTTGTCGACCGCCGCCCGTGTGACCGTCCCGTCGGTCCGCTCGGGTGCTGTCCCTAGCATTGCCAAGGCTGTTAAGGTGCCTGGTACGTATCTACCCTACTGTACAAATATCTAACAAGAAATAGCCCGTGGTCTTGCTACTGAGTCCGCCTCAGGTGCTGGCCAAGTCGGTAACATCCGTGCCGTCATTGGTGCCGTTGTTGACGTTCACTTCAATTCTGAGGACCTCCCTGCTATCTTCAACGCTCTTGAGGTTCAGGATGTGAAGGGTGGCAACCGACTCGTTCTTGAGGTCGCCCAGCACCTTGGTGAAAACACCGTTCGTTGCATTGCCATGGACGGTACCGAGGGTCTCGTCCGTGGCCAAAAGGTCGTCGACACAGGTGCTCCCATCACCATCCCTGTCGGTGACGGTACGCTTGGACGTATCCTGAACGTCATTGGTGAGCCCATTGATGAACGCGGCCCTGTCAAGACGGATGCTTACCGCCCTATCCACCGTGAGCCTCCGTCGTTTGTGGAGCAGTCAACGGACGCTGAGATTCTTGAAACTGGTATCAAGGTCGTCGACTTGATTGCCCCCTACGCCCGTGGTGGTAAGATTGGTCTGTTCGGTGGTGCCGGTGTCGGTAAGACTGTGCTGATTCAGGAGCTTATCAACAACATTGCCAAGGCTCACGGTGGTTTCTCAGTCTTCACCGGTGTAGGTGAGCGTACCCGTGAGGGCAATGACCTGTACCATGAAATGATTGAGACCGGTGTGATTAACGTCGATGGTGACTCGAAGGTGTCGCTCGTGTTCGGTCAGATGAACGAGCCTCCGGGTGCCCGTGCCCGTGTGGCGCTTACTGGTCTCACGGTCGCTGAGTACTTCCGTGACGAGCAGGGTCAGGACGTGCTTCTCTTCATTGACAACATTTTCCGTTTCACCCAGGCTGGTTCGGAGACCTCGGCTTTGCTTGGTCGTATTCCTTCGGCTGTCGGTTACCAGCCCACGCTTTCGACGGACATGGGTGCCATGCAGGAGCGTATTACCACCACCAAGAAGGGCTCGATCACCTCGGTGCAGGCTGTTTACGTCCCTGCCGACGATGTGACTGACCCTGCTCCGGCCACGACCTTTGCTCACCTTGACGCCACGACTGTGCTTGACCGTTCCATCGCTGAGCTTGGTATCTACCCAGCTGTCGACCCTCTGAACTCTCAATCGCGTATGCTTGACCCGGCCATTGTCGGTCAGGAGCACTACGACGTGGCCTCGGGTGTGCAGAAGCTGCTGCAGGACTACAAGTCGCTCCAAGATATCATTGCCATTCTGGGTATGGATGAGTTGTCTGAAGAGGACAAGCTCACCGTCGAGCGTGCCCGTAAGATGCAGCGTTTCATGTCGCAGCCTTTCGCTGTTGCCCAGGTCTTCACTGGTATTGAGGGTCGTCTCGTTGCTCTCAAGGACACTGTTACTGCCTGCAAGGAGATCCTTTCTGGCAAGCACGACAGTCTCCCTGAGGCTGCCTTCTACATGGTTGGTAACATCAGCGATGTGCTTGCCAAGGCCGAAGAGATCAGCAAGCAGTCCAACTAAGCTGTAATCTCGGCAGTTCTATGTAGTGACATGGCTGTTGTCGCGATGCCGTAGACTTGTTACTACGTTGGGAACCATCACCTGAGCTTGTTGAGTTGAAGAGATTGTCGGAAAAGAAGATGAAGGCTAACGACGGGGGAAGATCATGTGCCACACTACAAACCATGGGTATATTGCTTACAAGTTATCCTTTAATCTCATCATCAAATGACCTTCAGTTAAAGTAGCATTTACAGGGGTATCATCCAGTGTATCATGTCGCAACTCTGAGGGGTGAAGAATTTTCCCGCCCGGAGCTGCGTCTAGAACTGGCTTTGCCAGTATCGCGGAACGTGCTTCCTTCAGCAATTCATCAATTTTTGCGCAACAGCGTCTGTAGATCGTATCCGTTTCTTGGTCCTGTTGAGTATAGATACGTAACACTTCCTCACCGAGACTATCCTTCTCGTTTGCACCAGACATAGGATGGAGTAATTCATCTAATGAGGTTCGAATGGAACCTGATATTTGTTCTCCATGATTTGCTTCAGAGTTGGTCTTTCCTACCAACATATTGTGTCGCAGTTCGCGTAACTCCTTTGTGAGCTTTACCTTACTTGATTCCAAAGTCGCATTTATGGCCAGAAGACTCTTGTTCGATATTTCGAGATCAAGGAGTTTTCGAGCATGCCTTGCATCAAGGATATGTGAGGCTTCTTCCATTGTCAATTCATTTGGTGTTGACGATGTAAGAGACAACTCGTTATGCATCCTGTGGTTGAGACTAAGTGGTGATAGCGTCCCAGGGGCTGATTGATTCTTATGATCAGTCCACGCACTACTAGCATCGCTAGGTAACATGGATGCGGCCGGCGCCGTGCGCATACCCAGCACTGGAAACGGGATAGGGGATGGCGCTGATTTATGTTCCTGTTGATCTTTCATAAAGCTTGCTTGAGCAAGAGAGGCGCTTGTAATTGGACCGCACCCCGTATGGTATGTTTCATGCGAGGGAGAGCGCGAGGCACTTTGGACCTTGTCGGAGTCTTGCTGCGGGTACAAAGACACATGACGAACATTCTGTTTAGAAGCCGTGGACACTGCCTGCTTTGGCGACAAGGCTGATGGCAACATTTTTGGTCCAGACCGTTGATTAACATGTACACGAACAGGTTTATTTACCTTGTCGGTGCTTGCACGAACAGAGAAAGGTCTTGATACTGGCTCGGAAATCTTGCCAGGGGGTAGGAGCGAGGGTATTGATTTTAGTGGCTCTGGTTCCGCGACAGAGGCATGCATAGTGTTAGCACATATGAAGAAGCCTGTCTCAGAAGACCATTCATGCTTTGTTCTTGGAGTCTCTGCAACCGTTTTTCGGCCGCTTGTCTTGGCATGGGCCGATAACGGGGACGATAACGTAGCTGACGGGGCTGTACGAGGTAATGATGGCTGTGATGACACGCTTCGCAAGCGTGGGTGTACCTTCTTTGGTAGTGCGTTTCGACGCTCTCGATCAATCTTAGAATGAAAAAGCTCTGGGCATGTTCCAACGTTTACGTGGGCTTTAAGAGGCGTCGCATTGACCTTGCCAATATTACTATGCGCTCGCGGGGCATTAAAACCCTTATCCATAGCGGAAGGTGTACATGTCGAAACCCTCGCATGAAGTGAATCCATGCCTTGCTACAAGTATGGATCGGATGCTGCCCGAGCAACAGCACTTGAAGAACGTAGTTGCCGTTCCTCGGCTTACAGCACAAGCTGAACGACCGCGTATCTGCACCAACCACGTGGTCTTCACGATGCATGCCAGTGACAGTTCAATTAGCGATAATTAAACATGATCAAGCCACCTTGAAGCTCTACTTATTCGAAATGACTTGTTAGTCTACCAATAGATAACTATGATGGATGCATTGTCTTTATGCATTTGGTTCGGAGGACATCTCAGAAGCCTTGCCCTCTGAGGCAGTACTCGCCGGCTGGGGGTTGACCGGCGGGTCAATTCCATACTTTTGACGAACAGCCTCGAATGTCTTGAGCATCTTACGACGTGCACCCAATGCTGCCACACCCTTTTCTTCTAACGCACGATCATCCATCATGACCATCTCACGCCAGTTAGAACCCTCAAAGTTAGGCGTATACTTGTGCAAGCGCAAATGCCGGAGCCAAGCAGGCACATCGTTGAGAATAGAGATATCCGCTACCTCCTCTTCGGCTTGAGCTCCTGAAACATGTGAAGACGGTTGAGGTGATCCAGCCAAGTTACGTGGAGCCATGGGTGGACTTTGCAATCCTCCGAAATTACGATGGCTCGAGCGACCCGCACCGCGCATGCCTTGTGCTCCGAAGCCTGCCATGTTCAGTTGCTGCTGCTGCTGAAGAATCTGCTGCTGAAGCGCCAAAAGCTGTGCCGAGTTCATGTTATTCAAACCACCCATAGCGGCCATCGTATTCATCATTTGAAGATTGGCTGGGTTAGACATACCACCTGAGGGACTTTGCAAACCGGCCAGGGCGTTGGGACTCATTGCAGGAATATTGAACGGGGGGCTGTTGCCAAGTTTGGCTGGCGTGTTCATAAGGTTGGCATGACCGGCAGCCTGATCACCGGCAGAACCACGAGTGGTGTTACTTGGAGCACTACTACCGCGAGCCATGCGAGCAGAGTCGGGAGTTTCTGCTTGCGTCGCAGACATATGGTGACTGAGTTGAGCCAGCTGAGCTGCTGTAGCCTCTAATTTAGCGTTGGTATCGTCTGAGCGGGAGTTATTGTTGTTGTCCAACATTGACATGATAGGCGTGTTGACCATACTAGCCCAACTGCCACCCACACTTATGGGTGAAAGGGCATCTTCAATAGATCCACTAGCACGAGGAGAACGGGAGACATCCGATGAGTGTGGACGCTCGTGGGCGTTCCCCGTGTTGGTCCGAAGTTTTTCTTGGACGTTTTCTAAGCCAGAGTTGCCATGGTAAGACGTCATCGATTCCATAGGTAAGATACCAGGAGCCGACGTTCGATTCGCTTTTAGTTTGCTCCTTTGCGCGGCCAGCGCGGCGGAGACATCGGGATTAGCAGAGCCATACAATGACGCCGAATTGGGTGAAAGAAAGCCGGTGCTTTGGCGCTGAAATGCTCGCGTATTAGTGGAAGGAGATCTGTCTCTTATACACATCTCCGAGCCCACGAGACTAAGGCGAATCTC
>ERZ1030833.134-NODE-134-length-9439-cov-6.546036_pt1 | contig 9439 bp, 5 predicted proteins | sample MGYA00517300_ERZ1030833 | MGnify/ENA primary metagenome ERZ1030833 (study PRJEB33718, sample SAMN03159658) | human skin metagenome | collected 2014-05-20 | study: EMG produced TPA metagenomics assembly of the PRJNA266117 data set (Human skin bacterial metagenome and...
AGATTCGCCTTAGTCTCGTGGGCTCGGAGATGTGTATAAGAGACAGCATGTAGGCAGATGCTTCTTCATCTCGCGGCAAGTGGACTTGGCCAGGAAGGGCTTGTGACCCGATTTTTTTGTGCATGCATAATCATAGTAGGCCTGGTACAAATGCTTGGGCGACGTCATACCATTGCCGATCAGCATTGACTGCACTGGCAGAGGTTTGAGACCTTGTTCAGGATTCTTTTCATAGAGTGCATTGTCCGTCAAGATCTGGTCGACCATGAGAGGAATGTAGCGGCCAGCGTACGACTCGCCAGCGACGTGGAAGTCACGAAGGTGGACAGATGAGTCGTTTTTGTAAGAACCAAACGGACCGTCGTTGTGCGTAGCAAGCAAGTGCATAAAGGCACTGAGGTCACGGGCACCCTGCTGAGACGAGAATACTCGCGTCGCTGGTGACTTTTTCTTGGTTCGTGTGCCATTTTTCCACGAAGCGTACGAAAATCCGGCGCCAATAGGCTGATCTAAAAAGATGAGGTTGGACTTCTGCACCCAAGAATAGGGGTTTGCCTTGGTCGAGATCTTGCCATGGCCCGAGTCCTTGGTCGCCAGACATGGGCCCAACTCTTGAAGCAGACCCGTCATTGACGAGCATCCTGGCCCCCCTGTGAGCCAGAGCGTTAGAGGATCTTTTTCTGGCTCATGGCGCGACTCGAAGCCCCAGAAGTAGAAGTGCTCGACGACGCCGGAGTGATTGTACCTCTCCTTGGTCGAGCCCAAGCCACCCTCGATCTCTTCCAGTTTGTCGAGATCCACATCCAGGTATCCTGACCAAGATGTCCGGTTGCCACACACATAGCCCGGTACGCGGCGCAAACGGAGCGTATGCGCTGGCAGCGAAGGATGAGAAAGGACCTTGTATGCATCCTCCAGGTGAACTGGTTCCTGCTTAGCCTTGACAGCGATAGTGGCTCCTAGCAGACATAGGATCGACCAACGAGATAGCATAGTGCCAAGCTACGGGTAGAGTCATCTGGGGGGCCTCATTTTATACATGACCGTGGGCCTAGAGTGGTACCCTTCAGGCCTGTCGACACCTGATCCCACTGCATGGTGATCGTTAGCACGTGACCTTGTACCTGATGACTCGTCCGCGTTGCAACTAGGCTAGGCCATCGAAGCTTGCCACTGGACCATGCTGCAGCAATCGACACCTTTTGTTCCGGCTTGGGATAGTGCAGATACAAACGTTGAAGCCTGGTCGGTGAAGGACGAGCTGGCTTCAGCTATTCAGTGCACGGCGCCATTGCTGGTGCCATGGGGTGTACAAGTGCCTGCCAAGCTCCGCCCCATCGTAGAATGTGACGTGTCGACGTCGTATGACGAGGCTGTGGACGTGCTGAACGGTGGTGCAGAAGCCATTGCAGTGCGTCCAGACTCGGCACTGATGGAGGCGCTTGGTGCGGACGTCGTTAGCGAGCGTGTGCTCGTTGTGCTGCGTGACGGCGAAGAGTTGAGCGCTGAGGTGCCACCAGCAGGTCTTCTCGTGGAAGGCGAGCGTATTCCTTCTTCCGAGTCGCTTAAGCGCTATGTCGATCGCATGAATACCAGTGTGAGTGGCCGAGGCGTGTACGTGCGAGCGCCTGTGGCGTCTTTGGACGACGTTCGCGCCATCGCTGCGCACGGCGCCACTGCTATTATCGGCACGAGTCAATTGGCACTTGAGCAGCCAAGTGCTGGCCAGCTGGACTATGTGGAAGCGTGGATGTGCACCATGACCAGCGACCGTGCCGATGGCCTGCTGCCGACGCTCGTCGTGTCCGACACGTGCTCAGCAGCTCTGGGTCTGGTGTACTCATCTGCTGAGTCGGTGCGTGCTTCCCTCAAGACTGGCTCGGCGCATTACCAGTCGCGTAAGCGCGGTCTTTGGCATAAAGGCGCCACGAGTGGTGCGACGCAGCGTGTCGTGCAGCTGCGTCTGGATTGTGATCAGGACGCGCTCGAGTTCCGTGTAGAGCAGCATATGGGCGATGTGTCTGTGGGCTTTTGTCACCTCACAGACCGCGCCTCTTGCTTTGGCAACTTGCAAGGCCTTGCCAAGCTTGAGCATACATTGCGTGCCCGAAAGCAGTCAGCGCCACCGGGCTCGTACACGGCGCGACTGTTCAATGATGCAACGCTGCTGAGTGCCAAGATCCGTGAAGAAGCACAGGAGCTCATTGACGCACGGGATCGCGAACATGTGGCTTTTGAGGCGGCTGACTTGCTATACTTTGCTTTGGCGCGCTGCATTTCTGCGGACGTCGGCCTCGCAGACATTGAGCGCTCGCTCGATGCCAAGAGCAAAAAGGTGTCGCGCCGTAAGGGTGATGCCAAGCCGGCCTATATGCCAAAGAACGAGCTGTTGGACGCTTCGGCGCCGATCCGTCTGCCGGTGCACCGTCTCAGCGAGACGTCTGCAGCACAGCAGATCGAGCTACTTCGGCGTCCGGCGATCCGCACGACGCAGGTCATGGACCGCGTACGTCCCATTCTAGCCGCAGTCAAAGAGCGCGGTGACGAGGCTGTGCTTTCTTTCACGGCACAGCTGGACCGTGTGCAGCTGGACAGTACCGTGCGTCTACCGCCGTTCCAGACAGAGGCTGATAAGCAGGCGATGGATGCGCGTACGCGCGAGGCCATTGATGTGGCGTACGCGAATGTGCGGTCGTTCCACGAGGCGCAAAAGGCGCCGGCCAAGACGACGCCCAGCAAGCATGCAGCGTGGGCGCCTGGGGAAGATGTTATGGAGGTCACGACGATGCCGGGTGTCGTTTGTACGCGATTCCCGCGAGCGATTGAGAGCGTCGGATTGTATGTGCCTGGAGGCAGTGCCGTCTTGCCATCGACGTCGCTCATGCTCGGTGTGCCGGCGCAGGTGGCAGGATGCAAGACGATTGTGCTCGCGACGCCGCCGCGCTCAGACGGCTCGATTGCGCCAGAAGTGCTGTACGTTGCCGACAAGATCCAGGCGACATGCATAGTGTGTGCTGGTGGTGCACAGGCTGTGGGTGCGATGGCGTACGGTACACAGAGTGTGCCCAAGGTCGATAAGATTGTCGGTCCGGGCAACCAGTATGTGACGGCCGCCAAGATGCTCGTCCAAAATGAGGTCGATGCTCTGGTGTCGATCGATATGCCGGCCGGTCCTTCGGAAGTACTGGTCGTGGCTGATGCGAGTGCTGAGCCTGTGTTTGTCGCGTCGGATCTGCTGTCTCAGGCCGAGCATGGCCCTGACTCGCAGGTGGTGCTGGTGGGCATCGACCTGGATGACGCCAAGCTGCGTGCGATCGAAGATGAGGTGGACAAGCAGGCGCGTGCGCTTCCGCGTGTAGATGTCGTGCGCCAGGCCATTGATAAGAGCGTGACGATGCTGGTCCAGACACGCGAGGAGGCCATGGCATGGAGCAATCGCTATGCGCCTGAGCACTTGATCCTGCACACCACGGATCCCGAGGCGCTCGTGCCGCTCGTGCAGCACGCTGGCAGTGTATTTGTGGGCGCGTGGAGTCCGGAAAGCTGTGGTGATTATGCATCTGGCACGAACCACACACTGCCGACGTACGGCTTTGCGAGGCAGTATGGCGGTGTGTCGACGTCTACGTTCCAGAAGTACATTACCGCTCAGACGCTCGAAGCTGATGGCCTTCGACAACTCGGCCCGCACGTTGTTGCGCTCGCAGAATGTGAAGGTCTTGAAGCGCACGCCAATGCGGTCCGTGTGCGTCTGCAGCAACTGGCACCATAAAAACGTAGGCAGGAGTATGGAGGTATTTTTATGGCCTATCCACCGTCACGTCCCGAGCGCGACCCGCGTCCAGGGGCACCGACGCGTGACGAGACGCCACTGTACGAGGCCGCGACATTGTACGCACAGTCGCCGCATGTGCACGCAGACCGGCGCGAGCGAGCCCGGCGCGAGCGGCGATCGCAGTACGGACCGCGGCATGTGTTTCTCTTTGGGCGCGCAAAGCGAGTCGCGGAGCCCATGTACCTCGTCCTAGCCGTGCTGCTTCTGGGTCTACTTTGGATCGTGACGAGGACGTCTCCCGCCTCTACGACGCTGTCATCTCCGCCACCGACCGCCACAGCGTACTTCTCCACCACACCACCATCCATGCCGTCGCAAAAGACGTTTACGCTCGCATCGCGCGGCAAGGGCTGCCATCTCGTGCAGTCAGAGGTTGAGCGTGAAATTAGCGATATGATACGTGGCGTGCAAGTGGGCATCCTGACGCTGTTCATTCAGCACACGAGCGCGGCGCTCTCACTGAACGAAAACGTGGACCGGGATGTGCGCACGGATATGGACATGGCACTGGATCACGTCGTGCCCGAGTCGCTTCCATGGCGCCATACGGACGAGGGTCCCGATGACTCTGTGTCGCACACCAAGGCTACGCTCGTGGGCCCATCGCTGACGATCCCCATCACGCGCGGCCAACTCAACCTGGGGACGTGGCAGGGTGTCTATTTATGCGAGTTCCGTCGCGCCAAACATGCGCGCCGCATCGTCGCGACCGTCCTTCCATAGACTATGACTACAGCTTGGCCTCAGGAGGCGGAGCACCTTGCTCCACGATCGTGCGCATCGTGCGCAAAGCATGTGCGATGCTCTGCTTGTACATGTGGACAGGGTGGCCATCGCTGCACGCGGGGTTCGAGCGCTTGGACTCGATACCGAACTTGAGCGTCTGGCTGCCGGCAAGGTAGTTGACGCCGAAACCGTCAGGGAAGCCGGAGCCGAAGCCCGTGCCAACGAACTTGTCGCCTGCACTCAAGCCACTCGTGCTCAACTTCCAAGACGCCGACTCGACGAGCAGCGGGTCGCTAAAGAGCTTGGGCACCTCGCCGTCGTCTTCGGCACGGTACACGAGGCGCAGACCCATCAAGTGGCGGTCAATGCCCTTGCCGAACGAGTGGTCGCGTGTCTGGCGCGTGTGCGATGACGTGGCCTCCGATAGCAGCTTGTACAGCTCCGTCGCCGGCTTCTTGGCCTGCACGCCTTGTACAAAGTTGAAGGCCTCGTTGCTGAACGAGCGGATCACATCCGTGCGGCCGTGACGGAAGAGACGCGTGCTCGCCGTCTCGTACGTGGCTGTTTGGCGGCCGTGCACGGAGGCATACGCCAGCTGCAATGCCATTTGGATATACGCATCCGGTGCCTGTCGGGCCACCTTCTTGATCCAGTCCGCACCGTACTCACTAAACCACAACATGCCGATGTCCGAGTCAGACGTAATCGCCTTGGCCGTATTTTCGGCGTGCTCAATCGAAGCGCGCACCCGGTCATCCAGCTGCCACGCCAGCTTCGACCACTTGGGCGACTCGGCGAGCAGCGACACACCCTCGGCGCGCTCCGGCAGAGGCTCGCCGACCGGTGGCATAGGGTCGTCCAGCACCGTCTCGCTGAGAAACGAGGGAATGAGGGCGTCAACGGGCGAGTGCTCACCCGTCAGGCTCGCGCGGCCCGTCGGCTCCACGACAAACGAAATCGCCTTGTCGAACCAGCGATTGTGGCCGAGACGGCCAGCACCGGCGGTGTTGATCGCCATCGCCGAGCTGTAGCTAGGCTCGCTGCCAACGAGCGGCTTGGCACCTTCCGGCGCACCCAGGTTGTTGCAGTCTAGCGAGAGCACAAACAGACTCTTTTGGACGGACTGGAGGCTGAGGCGGTTCTGCGGACTCACCGACAAGAGATGCTCACGCGCCCTCGTCCACGTGTCCCGATCGTCACACGTCATAACAGGGATGCCATCGCCTTCGGCCTTTTGGGCATCGGCCACCATGTCGCGGAGAGCCTGTTCAATCGTGGCCAGGGGGTAAATTTCGCCGTGCTCATTGATCACGGGCAGCTCGTACACATTGTCACGTACCAGCACCGTGATATGGCGTGATGCCGCCGTGCTGTCCGTCGAAGTATTGTGGTCGGCGGGGATATTGGGAATACGGGTGACGCCAAACATGCGGCTGTATTGGTACATGCAAAATGCACCGATACGTGAGCGATCCGGCTTGATCGTCTGCTTGTCGATGGCGATCTTGTACAGCGTCGCGCGGTACGTGATCCAGGCAGCACGGCGCAGACCGTACTCAGAGCCATCCCAATTTTGGCGGTGAATGGCATCAGGCGTATAGGCGGCTGCATCCGCTCGCTCGCTCAGCTCGGCAGGCATGCTAGGGTCGGGCATGAACATGTTCCACCAGTTGCTGTTCACGAGCAGAGGCACACGCCACTCATGGTACGCTTTGGAGAGCCAGAACGAGTCGTCAAACCAGTTGTTTTCGGTCGTCTGGTCCAAATCGACGAGGCGCTCGTTCAAACGAGGGCCCACACCGCTAGAGATGAGCTCCTGCGCCCATTCGCGGCGCTTTTGCAGCTCAGACTGCGCATTCGTACCCGAAGGCAGCTCATCCAGCACCTCCTTCTGGCGGAGGACAGGCTCGAGGCTGCGCAAGTACCGCTCCAGGGTGTCCTGCAGGCGGGGCACCGGCAGGCGGGGCAGCGTCTCTTGAAGCTGGAACGTGGATGGACTAATACGTGCAAGCATGGTTGGCATGATGCGTGAAATACCAGAGGTAGAGAATGCGCGTCGATGCACTATATGAACGGCGGGAGAGCGTGCCAGTGCTCGTGATGCCATACCGGCAAGGATCCAGCCCCGGTCCGGCACCAGGTTGAGTGGGGTCTGGATGCATGTGTCACGTGATGCGGGGCATGCAGGGGCGAACCGATTGCCTCCAAGGCCCTGACGAAGCGCCTGCATCACACATGGACCATGTCCGATACACAGACACGCTGACGCTGGACCACGATGCGACGACGCGGCGTCGGATGATCAATCAATATGTCGTTGACTGTGAGCTGGGCCGCGGTGTGTTTGGCAGTGTGAAACTGGCGCATGATGTGGCGACGAGCGCCTTGGTGGCGATCAAGATTGTGCAACGCGAAGCGCCTCGCAGGCTAGGTGTGTCGTACGTGCCACGGCAGACGGATGAGCGCGTTCTGCGCGAAATCAGGGCCATGTCCCGCTGTAGTCACTCCAATGTCGTGCAACTATACGAGGTGATTGATGATCCACGCAGCCGCAAGTTGTTCCTGGTCACCGAGTACTTGAGCGGCGGTGCCTTGGCGTGGCGGGACGCGTTGACGCATACGCCTGTACTCACGTGTAGCGCGACCAGGCGTGTCATTCGCGATGTCGCACATGGTTTGGCCGCGTTGCACCGATGTGGTGTCATTCATCGCGACTTGAAGCCCGCCAACATTTTGTGCACAGAGCACGGCGAAGCGAAAATCAGTGATTTCGGCAGTGCCTACGTACGAGAGACGCTAGGCTCAGCAGACGCGCTGTCAAGCACGACGGACCCTGTTTTGGCCCGCACGGCCGGCACACCGGCTTTCTTTGCGCCAGAGCTGTGCTACGGCGCCACTGATGGACCGCCGATTACCAAGGCTATGGACGTGTGGGCCTTGGGCGTAACGCTATACTGTTTGCTGTTTGGTCGCGTGCCATTTGATGCAGAGACGGAATACTTGCTGCTGGAAAGCATCCTGCATGACGATTATACCGTGCCAATGCACATGGGCAGCGACCGTGTGTTGGTAGGCCCGCGACCAGCACGGTGGCCCTCGCCGCAAGGCACGCCCAATGTGCCGCTGTCCGGCGAGGCGCATGCAGTGCGCCACCTGCTCGATGCTCTTCTCGACAAGGACCCAGCAACGCGCCTCACTCTCGATCGCGTTATCTCGCATCCATGGCTCGTGGCAGAGTCATGGTGATAGTAGCAGTTGTATATACCCACCTCACCAGGATGGCCAAAGCGGCTCAAGGTACGCGTGAGTCGAGCAGAATTGCCTGTGCAAGTCAGCCTCCATGACCTTCTCTGCAGCCAGCACATCGACAGCCGCCATAAGCGCCGTCCAAAACCGCCTGGCACGACGCAGCTCCAGCGTCACGTCGCGCACATTTTCAAATGTCTCGATGAGCATGTCAACGACCGTCTTTTTGGCCTCCACGACGTCCGGCGCATGGGCTTCGTCGGCGGTAATGGGGCCATTATGTAGCGTGTATAACGCATCCATGTAACACTTGATCAAAATGCCCATACCCGTGTTCGTATCCGACTGGAACGGCAAACTGAAGCTCAAGTCGACGTAGTCGTCACGCTGCTGACGTGACTCGGTATGCAAGAGCAACGACACCATGACCATCTCAACAAGCGAGCGCAACGAACGAGAGAGACTCCTGGAGAATGAGTTGAATACAAGCATCTCGCGAGAGAGCGGCGCATCCCATGCCTGGGCCTTGAATGACATAGGCAGCAGACTGAGCGTGCGCATCGCAAGCAACATGCACTTGCGCTCGTCAGCCGAGCCAAACGATGGCCCTCCGCTATACTCTGTGTTGCTGTACGCATTTGCATGCAACACGCGAGCGCGGATGAGTTCTAGTGCCATGAACAGCGGCTCCTGAAGACGATCATTCACACGCACGTGCTGGAAGGCTGCAAACAAAGCGCGCCCGTACGCCGTATGGGTATGCTCGGCAGTCAGGAAGCCACGCAGCTCCAGGAATCGCCAGAGCGAGTTGGCGACCAGTTCATCTTTCTTTTCAAGGCGCACGGCCGTCAAGCCCACGGTGTGCTTCGCACGTGCAGGATCCGCCGTCGTATGCAGACAAAGTGGAATATCGATCGTGGATGAGTTCTGACGACGCAGCTCTTCGTCCAGCATGGCAGCCGGCACATGCCATTGGCTCATGCGGGAGATGAGGTGCTGCGTCGGCTGAGCATCGTGTGGTACGGTTACATCGACCTGCGGCTGGAACCAATACACGGCCGACACCTTGCGCTGGCGCCAGAATGGATGCATAGCACCACAGATAAGGGCAATAGCAACACATCGCGGCGATGTGGGGTCCTCTGTCAGGTACGTACGCACAAAGTGGCGATACTCTTGCGCCTCGCCATTGTCCAGGGGCGCTGGCTCAATAACAAAGCCGCTAAGCAGACTTCCGAGCACGCTTGTACTCATAAGACCGCGTGAAAGATAAAGCAAAACTTGCTCGGGCAGACGGAAAGAAAAGATTTCGTGCAAGTCGCTGGGAATTTCAGGTTTGGGTCCCCGCTCGCACAGGGCCAAGGGTAGCGGCACGATGGCGCCGTCATCCGGACTCAGTACGATGTTGTATTTGATCATGGCACGCGCATGGCAAAATTGATCAACATAGGCTGCCTTGGCCACCATGGGATGCTCGCTAAAGTGGCTGCATAGCAAATAGCCGCTGCGGTACTGACGGACGTGCTGTGATACGACCCGCAGATTAGGCGTCCCAACCGAAGCAACAAGACCTGTCGATTCATCCTGAAGTGCAGGGAATGTCGGGCAATACTCCATGCCCACAAGCAAAAC
>ERZ1030833.146-NODE-146-length-9100-cov-6.219790_pt1 | contig 9100 bp, 6 predicted proteins | sample MGYA00517300_ERZ1030833 | MGnify/ENA primary metagenome ERZ1030833 (study PRJEB33718, sample SAMN03159658) | human skin metagenome | collected 2014-05-20 | study: EMG produced TPA metagenomics assembly of the PRJNA266117 data set (Human skin bacterial metagenome and...
GCATACTGTACCGGATGGAAACACGTTGGGATGGAACAAAGGAGGGGTAAACTTGCCTAGAAATGTTAGCATCGCACATTACTTACACTTGGGTGGCTTGGACGGGTACTCCTCGGGGAAATACATCTTCAATTTGTACACACCACCTTCCCACGGTGTCTTCGCGTCAGTTTTTTGTACGTACGTTGGCTTTTCCGGGGATACCAACTTCCCACACAAGCAAATTCAGCGACCCATCTGCTTCCTTTTCAGGGCGTGCATAGAATCCCTGCGCGTTGGCGTAATCGCATACGTACAAATGGGTGGTCTCTACGCCACTGCTTTCTTTCTTCTTGCAGTCTTTGGTGAGCTTTGTGGAACATACCTGGTACGGCAAATGCCTGACATGACCGTAGCGTCGTTGTGGATCCCAAGCTTCGCAACGAGGCTCTCAGGTCCTCCACTGTGTCACGTGCCTACACCATGACCCTCCGCCTAATCTCATACATGATCGCGTGTCCGCTCGGCCGTGCATGAAGCATGTATTGAGAGGCATGGGACTCTATAACGCCAGCATTTTCCGGAAAGAGCGCGTGGCCTCGGGCTGCCGTTGACGTGCTAGGCTGGGACGAAGCATAGGGGGTGAGCCGTATGTGTGGAGGGCCGAGCGGCGGGGGCAATTCTATTCCCTACCCCCGGGCATGACGTGGTGGGATGTCTTGCGCGCGCTCACATCCGCTGTGGCACTTGTGTGGTATGTGTTGCTATGGGGAGTTTGTATCCTAGGATATACTGTATCCAAGAAGCTCTTTGAGCATTCTTGGCCGCGTTCGCCCTTGTCGTCTGCCAATGCTGAGAGTGTGCCAGGTGTGTCAATATTGCGACCCTTGGCGGGGCTTGACTGCAACCTGTTCACCAACTTGTGCTCCACATTTGAGCAGCGCTATCCCTACGATCGCTATGAGGTGATCCTTAGCGTGCGGAGTGCAGATGATCAAGCACTAGGTGTGGCGCGTCGTGTTCAAGAGCGGTACCCGCACGTGTCGAGCACGATTCTTGTGGGTGATGTCGAGGCTGGTGTGAATCCCAAAATCAACAATCTCGTGCGCTCATATGCTGCTGCGAAGTACGACATTATATGGGTCGTCGATAGCCAAGTGTGGCTGAGCTCCGATGCTATGGGCCGCGCGGTCGATGCCTTGACGATGCCTCCCACGAGGCCTTCACCCCATTGGTTACATCGTGTGCCTCATGGTCATCGAGTTGGTCTCGTGCATCATGTGCCGCTGGGCGTGTTGCCGGCTGATACGCTAGCTTCACATGTGGAACGCGTGTTTCTTAGTACAACGCATGCCAAGATGTACCTGGCCATCAACGCAGTAGCGGTGGACAGCTGCGTAATGGGCAAGAGCAACATGTACCGCAAAAGTGACTTGGAGCGTGTCCCTGATACCTTTTTCCACTATGCGCAGGACGCTCAGTCGAGTATTGGAAGTCGCGCGTTCGACGACCATGATGTAACTCATGCCGAAAGTGGCGCTCTGGCTCATGCTCGTGCTCTTGCGCGGTTTGGCATTTATCTTGCTGAAGACAATATGCTGGCGTTGAGCTTGTGGCGTCCACCAGTGCAATTAGCCCATCGTGTCTCACCGGGCGACGTGGCACAAGTCGCTGTCGGCGATATCAATACGCTCGCCGAGTATGCCAAGCGACGCATGCGCTGGATTCGCGTGCGTCGGCATATGGTCCCGATGGCTACGTACCTTGAGCCTTTTACCGAGAGTATCTTGGCCGGTGTTTGCGGATGGTACGCTGTGCGTGTGCTTTTGCTGAACGCTATCATCCATTCACCGCTACAGGCATGGCTGGCCTGTGCCTTGTTTTTTGCGCTGCATTGGGCGGCATGGTACTATGTCGACATGAGCGTACTTCTGGCGCTTCGTCATGGGGAGCCGCTCCCAGAGGCCGAGCAGCGCTATGTATTTGTCGCGTGGTGCGTCCGAGAACTGCTGGCCTTTCCTATCTGGGCATGGGCTATGCTTGGCCACACCGTGACTTGGCGTGGCCGCCGCTACCGCATTCTCCGCGATGCACGCGCAGCCGCTGCAGAAACGGACGCCGCTGACGCATCTCTGCTATCCGACTAAGCTAATGCCGCGTCTACCTCGGCATGCCAGCGCCGCTGTGTGTCGATGCATTCCAGAAATATGCGGTATTTGACATCGAATAGCCTGTGTAGCTTGGCATCGGTCGTGGGCTGAATTGAGTGGCCTGGCTTCGTCGAGGCAGCCATCATGTGCCATAGGCGTTCTGCCTGCGCCTCGGCACACGCCACGGCATCTGTCTGCGAGCTCAGTACGGGCTGTGCCGTTCTTGGCGTTCGTGTCTGCTCCTGTGTAACGTGCGCAGCGAGCTGCCCGAGGATGGCTGAGCCGACCGTCACGCTCGCCGATGCTTCCGTAGGCACCTGAATGCGCAGACCACACACGTCGGCTAGCAAGTGAGCATAAATCAAATTGCGTGCCTGGCCGCCACCTGATAGGTACATGGCCTCGATGCGATGACCACTGTGGTTCATCTCGTCCACAATGTGGCGCGTTTGGAGCGCAATGGCTTCCAGCGTCAACACATACTTTCGAGCAAGATCAGCGCGAGAACGATCAAGGTCTAGGCCACTTAGCATACCACGCAGCGTCGAGTCGGCCAAGGGCGAGCGATTGCCGTGAAAGTCAGGGTACATGTGCATGTGGCGTACCAGCAGCGCATAGCTCGAAGGCGACGTGCGTTGCATGCCAGCTGCTTCCATCTGGGCATCGAGTGCCTCCTCCAGCAGCGTAAACACCGACAGATTCCGTGATGTGGCCTCGGCCAGGGCAGTGGCGTAGGCCGGATGCGTTTGGAGCACAGCGTCGATGAGCTGGCCCGTGCTGCTTTGACCACCTTCGTTCATCCAGCGATGTGGGAACACAGCATGTTGGTATGGGCCCCAAACGCCTGGTACGTGCACGCCCGCTTCGCTTTGAATACAATAGCAGGTGCTAGTGCCGGCGATCGCCACCAGGCGAGTCTGTGCATCGCTCAGGGATGTAAAACGTGCTTCTTGCTCCAGAGACGGGGCCGCCGCCGTGCCGACCCAGCCAGCATACGCATCAATGACCGCGGAAGCGACGGGCGTGTGCGGCAGTAGACCAAGTTCAGAGGCTGCGCGCTCGGATAAACCTGCACCAACAGGCATACCGGCGGTCAACACAAGTCCACCGCGTCCAGGAATTCCGCCCAAGGCCTCGTACCCTGGACCCAAGCTGTCGAGGCCGATTCGCGCCAGAAAGTCAGGCTGCCAACCGATGTCGCTGCCTGCGGTGCCAGGTGGGATGTAGCCACACTTGCAAACCAGACTACAATTTGAACGCGCTCGTGAATCAGTGGCACGGAACGTGAGGTAGTCGGGCAGGTCGAAGAACTCCGTGTCTTGGAACGTACGAGCGGGCCAATGTCGTTGCAGCCACAGAATCTTGGGCATTTCCATTTCAAGAGACATGGTGCCACCCACATAGTCGAGCACTTTGTGGTGCACAGCATTGATTAGCCGCGCCTCGTCTTCGGCGCGGTGATCCGCCCATAATATCACATTGCGCTCTGAATTTTGGGGTAGATGCTGTGGCGTAATGCAGTGTGGCTGTCCCGTTACCTTTTGCACGGCGACGAGGCTGCATGTAGCATCAAAGCCAATGCCACGTACCTCTTCAGGCCGAACTCGACTCTGTTCGACCAAGGTGCGCACACACTCAGCCAAGGCGTGCCAGATCTGTGCCGAAGACTGTTCGTAGAGACGACTATCCTCTTCATATGTCCATGTCTGTATCGGACGTGAAGCCTGTGCAAAAATCTCGCCCGCATGCGATACCAACGCGGCGCGAACCGAGCCGGTTCCCACGTCGATACCCACAAAATACATACTACGTTGCTTCGTCGGGCACGGACCTCTTTTCGAGGCACCTTAGATAAGCATCGGCCCGCTTAGTCGGGGCATGGGACGTGGTGGGCCGGAAAAAATTGTAGTCGTACGACCATGTCCACGGAAGGAAAGACGATTACTTGCAAGGCCGCCATTGCGTGGGAAGCGAACAAGCCTTTGAGCGTAGAAGATGTGCACGTTGCACCGCCTCGTGAAGGTGAAGTGCGTGTGCGCGTGACCTTTACGGGCCTGTGCCATACGGATGTATACACCCTGTCTGGTGGCGACCCCGAGGGTGCCTTTCCCTCCATCCTGGGCCATGAAGGCGCGGGTGTGGTCGAGTCCACCGGTGAGGGCGTGACGGACGTGCGCCCTGGCGACAATGTGATCCTGCTCTATACGGCCGAATGCCGCAAGTGCAAGTTTTGCACGTCGGGTAAGACGAATCTGTGCCAGGCTGTGCGTGCGACACAGGGCCAGGGTGTGATGCCAGATGGCACGAAGCGGTTTACATCGGCACGCACGGGACAGGAGCTCTTCCATTTCATGGGCACATCGACATTCAGTCAGTACACGGTCGTGTCGCAGTACTCGCTCGTGGCTGTGGACCCCAAGGCTCCGATGGACCGAACGTGCCTGCTGGGCTGTGGCGTCACGACTGGGTACGGTGCGGCCGTCTATACGGCCAAGATTGAACCTCAATCAACGGTCGCGATCTGGGGTATGGGCTGCGTCGGTCTTGCCGTAGCATATGGTGCGAAGGAGCGCGGTGCCAAGCGCATCATTGCCATTGACATGAATCCGGCCAAGGAAGCGTGGGCTAAAGCGTTTGGCGCGACTGAGTTTATCAACCCGAAGGACGTGCCACGTGTCGAAGGCGGTGATGCGATGGTGCAGCATCTCGTTGCGATCACCGACGGCGGTCTCGACTACACGTTTGACTGCACGGGCAACATCCATGTGATGCGTACGGCACTGGAGGCGTGCCACAAGGGATGGGGTGTGTCGACGATCATTGGTGTGGCCAAGTCCGGCGAGGAAATCTCGACGCGGCCTTTCCAGCTTGTGACGGGCCGCAAGTGGCAAGGCTCGGCGTTTGGTGGTGTCAAGGGCCGGACGCAGTTGCCTGGTATTGTGAACCGCTACCTGCAGGGCGACTTCAAGGTCGATGAATACGTGACGCACCGCGAGCCGCTCAGCCGTATCAACGAGGGCCTGGAACACATGCACGAAGGCCAATGCATTCGTTGTGTCATAGACCTTGCGTAGAAGGGTATCATCTATAGCGGCCTCGTCATATCTACTTCGTGTAGGCCGGCGGCAAGTCGGTAAAAGAAGATGCGGCTCGCGACGCCGTCGGGCGCTGCATAGGTTCGTAGTAAGAGTGATCGGACGATCGAGCATGCAAATCGTCAGACGACTGCAGCTCACCGGGCTTGCGCCCCGGCGTCGCCTCACTAATCATGAGATCCGTGGGGTCAGGTGGGGGCAGCATGGCCTGCTCGGCAGCGGATAAATCGGCTAGGCTCATCCCACATACACACATATTGTGTGACTCGCCGCGGTCTTGATTCGCCATGACAATCTGCTCCCACGTCGACCCCGTGAGATGCTTGAGCTGCGGCACATTCGGCGCGCTATTGCTGCTAGGGCTGTAGGCTGGCAGCGTCACGGCGTCCAGCGCACAGCAGCAAGAGGGGATAATCACGCCTTGCCGCAGCGTAAATACTTTGATCTTCCGTCGTCCTTCTGGTGTGAGGGCATCTGGCACCGATGGATTCGACCTGCTGTGCACCACTTCTACCACGAGCGTGTGATGGAAACGCAGCGGCGAGCGCGTGCCGGACATCGTACTGGGACGAATCGCATTGTCGTCGGGGATACGTGCCACACCCTGCACAGTCCACGCCGAATCGTCGCCCGCATAACGGATATAGCCTGGCATATGATCGATATCGTCCAAATTGGATTTTTCATGGGCCACAATGCCCTTTTCAAACAGACGCCGCTTCTGGACAGGTGACACCTGCCGACCCCTGCGACGCGTTGTGACTTCGATCGTCGTATGCAGAGATACGCGCGCCATATACACGATCAAGTCAGGTGGCGGCGAGGGACTGTGGATATCAATGTTGAACAGACCACCGACCGATATATTGTTGGACGTACACGCCACAGACAACAGACCCATCGTTGGATGTACATCGTTGAAAAGGACCGTCAGCGGCGTCACACCGCCATCCGGCGCAGGGTTGACCATAGGAAAAAAGTCGCGCCATTCTTCCACGTTGCTTCGCGCACGGCCAGCACCCAGAGCCGTAACCTTGACCATGTATCGCACCTTGCCAAAGGGGCTTCGGTCATACGGCGGCGAGTCTGCAGGAACAATGAACGCAAATTCAAACATATGCACACCCTTACTCAACTCCATGCCATCCTCGTCGCCGCCCTGTGAGATGACCTCCAGATGCTTCGACTTGGATCGACCCCGCTTTTCTTCATTGTGCGCCAGAGGCTCTCGCCGTGAGACAGCTCGTCCACGACGCTCAAACTCGTCATCGTGCACATTTTGCGCTTCCAACTGCTCCGTCACATGCTGTAGATCCTCGTCCGTCATGGCACCGCCACCGAAGCCATATTGAGGTGTGGATGTACCAGAATGCTCATATGGCGTTCGCGACAGGGAATGATTACTGCAACGCGGATCTTCATGGTGCGTGGTGGGCATGCCATGCGGTATACGCAGCAGAGCAGGCGTTTGTGAGCCAGACCGCGAAGCGCGGTTCTTTGAGACACCGCGCACCATATTCCGGAAAATATCATGACTGTCACCGTGCCGACCCCCACCACCTGGCACAATCGATGGACTGCGTGGCCGGGGAACACTCGATGAGCTTGATCGAGGCGCATTTAATTTGGAGAGTCGTGGTGGAACACAAATTTCCAGGATTCGATCCATAAATGTCGACGTTTCCCACGAAGAAGGACTCTGATTCTGCGCCGTGTCCAGATGGGCAAGGGACATAGTAGCGCGCAGATGCACACGCAGACCATCGATGTGTCGAGACGACGGTGCATAAAGATGAATGATACCTCGTACAAGCTCGTCATTCGAAAGCGGAGGCAGCTCATGCGTTCGGTGCTCAGCATCCAATTCAGCACGCTGTGGCGGTCTCAGAAAAATCACATTTTGGATCAGGTTTACCTGGAGCTCGCACGGCTGAAATATAGTAGATAGCATGTCATGCATAGCGAACTAAGGTGAAGATGACCCACTGAATGGGTCCTGTGTGGCGTATATACTGGTCAAGAACGAGTCGCAGAAAAATGGTGGCGGTCTCAGCCCTAGATAGGCCAAGCCGGGGACGGTGCGACGATTTCCTCTTATTTATTTATGATTGGCCCAAGATAGGCTCCACGCACGGCCCATAACAGCCTCAGGGCCTGCCAGGCAGAAGAACTGGACCTTCTGCATCGCTTGAGCCTTCTCATGCCAGACTCTGTCCGACAGGATGTGCTCAGACTCTTGGACAAACGCAAAGATATTGAAACTGAACTAAGACATCAGCGTGACATTTTGGAGGCTAACCATGTCACCATGTCGACAAATGTGCTCGACGCAGAAGGATTTCCACGTTCGGACCTCGATATACCCACGATTCGCGCTGCCAAAAGTCAAATACGCTGTCTACTGCATGATAGAGAGCTGATCAACGCAAAGCTAGAGGCCTTACTTCCTAGCGCACTATGTCATGGAGTTACTTTGGACACTAGCTCATCCTCTTTACCTAAAACTGACCATCATATCCCCCCGCCGCATCAACTTGCTATTCGAAGCGTGCAAAGAAGCAGTCCTGCAGCCGCAGCAGGTTTGCAGGCTGGTGATTTGTTGCTAAGCTGGGATGATCTGCGTCCTCTCTCCGCCATTCATCTGTCGCAGCTGCCATCGCGTGTCAAAGAAGGTGTGCCTATTATCCTTGAAGTCAATCGAACACTCACGAACGGGGTAGATATGAGCTTAACACTCACTCTACTTCCATCATCACAGTGGGATGGCCGTGGTCTTCTTGGTTGCCATATTGTGCCTGTAGGAACATAGCCGTCGTTCTCAAGCCAAGGTGGAGAATCGAATCGGCTCCATGTTGGCCAGTTGCCATGTTAACCTTCCCAATGTCATGGAAAGAGTCGTTCGCCTTTAAGGCTATAAACATTATCGCCTATGTACTGTTTGCCTCGAGCAACACATATGCGGCCAATGGCGTATGGCATATTCTCAGTGTACTTTTATTCGGCCTCATAGTCTATCAATTCTGGCCTGGTACTGCCCAATTGACACAGTACTCTTTGGGATGGAGATTCCCGACCGCATTACTTCTTCACGCGCTATGCACTCTATTGTACGCGCAGAAGAATTCGACGCCCATCTATTGCGTTGCGTTCATTACATTCTGCATGGTGACGACTCTGGTGAAACAGCTCCACGGCAATTTGCGCACAGATGCTGAACCTTTGAATTGGGCCGATGTATTTTTTGTCTTTGTGCCCATTTCCTTTTACTATGGTGCCACCATTCCGACAGTGGCGTCATTGGCGGTGCTACTGTTATTTCGATTGGCTTGCTTGCGATCGCCCAACACCAGCAAACCTCAGGATTTGTTCACTGGTCGGCTTTGTGCGTGTTTTTATCTATGCTAACTATATTACAGAGTGTTTTTTGTAATCTCATTTATCGCAGTGATTCGGGTGATTATAGCCATGATCCAAGACCGGCAAAGCGTACTTCGTCTTGGAACGAACGAGGAAAATGCTCCGCTAGTCCCATAGTTACTTTTTACGCTCATTCGACCATTTATAGTATTTAAGTTTGGGTCGTTCATGCATGTCGTCGTCATCGTCGTCATCGTCGTCATCATTCTCATCGAGCGCTAGTCCGTTGGCCGTGACACGCGCACCCTTTTTACTCACGGCATCCTTCATTTCGTCTAGTTTTTTCTTCGAGACGGCATGGGATCCTCGGGTGCGCATCAACGCACGCACAGTGTCTAGTTTTTGGGCCGCTTCACTCAGCGCATTCAAACGATGTTGGCGTGATGCTAGTTCGCGAATTTTTATACCTAGCTGTATTTCACCCATCTTGTCGGACTGCGTCAATGAGCTCTTCTCTGA
>ERZ1030833.147-NODE-147-length-9100-cov-5.610945_pt1 | contig 9100 bp, 7 predicted proteins | sample MGYA00517300_ERZ1030833 | MGnify/ENA primary metagenome ERZ1030833 (study PRJEB33718, sample SAMN03159658) | human skin metagenome | collected 2014-05-20 | study: EMG produced TPA metagenomics assembly of the PRJNA266117 data set (Human skin bacterial metagenome and...
GTCACACGACACCGGCCACCCAAGCGGTCTCCACGACGACCTGCCGCATTAGAGCGCGTCGAGTCAAATGACAGCGCTTTCACGTCCTCGCCGTCTCTCCCACCTTCGCCCGCATGGGCTATCCAATCGAATGCATCATCTCCCTTCCGACCCAACATGACCATGTCACCTCAGCGCCCAGCCGGATTGCGTCGGTCCTCGTCAGCGCCTCCCTGCCATACGACACTACTCAAAGCACCATGCCCTGATACGCGGGAAATGAACGAGGCTTTCCGGTGGCTATTTGATGCGCCTTCTGTTTCGTCTCACCAGAGCCAAGTATCCACACCATCTGATCTGGTAGCTTCGCCGGCTGCCACGACGCCTCACTTCGATCCCTGCTGGCACCCATCTGTGTCACCGGCAGAAAGCGCACCACCTCCAATGAGGGACAGGCAGGTCGAATCGCCCGCATCGACGCCATCACAAACACCCTCGTCCAGCACGACATTTGCGCCCTCTGCTGTAGAACAGCTGGAGCACTTTTCGTTGGGCCCCTCAGCTCTCTTGCTGACGTCAGGGATCGAAGACACGCCCTTTTCCATGGCTCCCACTCCGCCTCAGGCCACGGCACCGACACCAGGCTCTGTGGTCGTGTCCGAGACGCCGGCCATTCCGCCCCTGTTTCTTCCACCTGTCTCACCCAAAACACGACTTCCAGCAGATGGTCATCTTTTGCCAACGTCAATCATGCCATCCATGGCAGAATTTGACCACCCTCCAAGCTCACCCTGGGCAGAAATGGATACGGCAGCGCTCTCGGCGCCATGGAACCGCGAATCTGACCAAGAGCGTTGGCTCTCCGTCGTGCCTGAAACACGCGACTGGATGCTTCCCCCCCCTCTCCTCATGGAGGGAGACTTTTTCCACATGACGTAATGATCCTGGGGCACGAAAGCCTGGATTCGGCAGCGTCGCCCCCACTCGACGCGCGTTCAAGTCATCTCAGGCTTACGTGGGTCGCGTTCATAGAAGGGTGGCCCCCTCTCCTACACGCGTGCCAGCTGCATACCTTGTGGAATGCAACACGCTGGCTTGCATGGACCTGAATCAATGTTAGGAAATTAGAGTACGAACAAATCAAGAAGCGCGCTGTTGGGGGCACAACTGTCCTTGTCGCCGACAACAGGGGTGGCGTCGCCTGTTTGATCCCCTCCGTGGAGCCAATGCTCATTTTTGGTTGGTTCTCTGACTTTTAGATCTTCTTTCATCCTGCACATACCCCCCAAGAAGTTACTAAGCATGCACGAAACACCGCCACTACATGCATATCCTTGCATCGTATGATGAGCACCAATCAGATCATCGTCTTGCCGCGCCTCTGTACGTCATGTGGCTCTGTGATTCGACAGATGGCCTGTACGCACAGTGGAATCTCACCTGACTGGGATTGGATTGCATGGCGTACACAAGCGCCCAAAACCGCCCATACCTATAAAATCTATTTTGAGCACCGCGACGCGCTTGCATAAACCCCACTTTGGCCCGTCTAACTCTTCGAGTTTCGACAGGTCTTTCCCTTACACTATGATGTACGTTAGCCTGGTCCACTGGCTGGCCCTGGCTGTTGCATTGGCTGTGCCATTTGTGACGGCGCTCGGAAATGTTCCTTACCCTCAAGACGATCCTTTCTACTACCCCTCTGAAAATGGCTGGCAAAACGAGGCCCCAGGTACGATCCTTCGTGAGCGTAAGATCCAAGCCGCCTCGCTCGGTATCTTTGAGTGGAAGCTCGACGCCTGGCAGGTGCTCTACCGCACCGCCGGTGCTCGGCCCGACAAACCCTCGTACACGGTGACGACGTTCCTCGTGCCGAGCCATGCCCATCGCGACCGTGTGGTGACGATCTCGTCGCCCGAAAACTCGAACTTTATTCAGTGCGCCCCCAGCTATGCTTTCCGCAAGACGGGTGTCCTTGAAATTGCCAACTTTGAGCCTCGTTGGGAGCAAATGCTGTACACGCTTTTCCTGGCGGAAGGCTGGATTGTGAACGCCCCTGACCACGAAGGTCCCGAGAGTGCCTTCTCGGCTGGCCGCTTTGGTGGTCACATGGTTCTGGACTCGATGCGCGCTGCGAACAACTTTAAGCCGCTTCAGCTCTCGAGCAACCCTATGCACATTGGTCACGGCTACTCGGGTGGCTCGACACCCAACGGCTGGGCTGCGAGTCTGCACGAGTCGTACGCCAATGAGCTGAACGTGGTGGGTTGGTCGCTGGGTGGTTCGATGACGGACCCACTGTACACGCTCAACTCGCTCGACGGTAAGCCTACTTCGTCGCTGGTGGTGGCCGGTGCCATTGGCCTGATGGACGCCTACAGGGACGAAGTCGGCAACTTGCTCGACGACGAGGTCTGGACTGAAGAAGGTAAGATTGCCGAGAAGGTTATGCGGAACTCGTGTGTCTACGAATCTGTGATCCGCTACTTTGGTGCCACGTTCCAGTCGGAGCGCTACATCAAGGGCGGTCGCAACCTGTCCTCGTGGCCACAGATGCGGAAGATCTCGAACATGAACACGATGGGTCACAACCCTCGCTTCACGCCTCGCAAGCCTATCTTTATGTTCCACGCTCTGTACGATGAGGAAATCAATTGGCACCAGGCCAACAAGACGGCTGTGGAATGGTGCAACAACGGTGCCAACGTTCGTTTCCTGACGTACAGCTCCACGTCGCTCGTGCACGTGACGACGTACCTGCTGAACTTGCCTTACATTATCCAGTACATGCGCGACCGTTTCAACGGCAAGGACTGGTATGGCGGTGCCTGCCAGTTTGATGTCGAGAGCCAGAACCCTGCTCTGGACGTGAATGTGCTGGGTGAGCGTTTCCGTGGCATTTTGGAAGCTGCGCTCGACATGCTCGGTAAGGAAATTGGTCCGAACGACTCGATTCTGAAGAACCGCCTCAAGGCTGGTCAGAACCCGAACACGCACCACAAGAGCAAGCTTCACGTGCTCAAGAAGGGCGACATCTCGCCAGGTGAGGGTGGTGACCACACGAAGGAAAGCAAGAAGGCCGCTGCCAAGTTCAAGGCCGAGAAGAAGCACGGCAAGCACCACTAGGCGCGTGCCCGTCGATCAGAATCCACTTTCTCGAACGCATGGCGCGCCATGAATCCGTCGTAGGAATAACTCTATAGCACGCGATGTAAATTAGGGGGAATGTAAAACGGCTTTATTGGAAGGAGGTGTGTATCTAGTACAAAAAGGCCATGCAGAGCTCTTCGAGACAGCAGCAGGCGAGCATCGCGGCCAGGCAGGCACAGCAGCCCTGTGCTGCATCACCACCGCCTTGTTGCGGACGCTGGATATACACTGGTTGAGGAGGCGCATTGCCATAGTAGCCACCACCGCCTGGCGGCATGCCACCGTACGCCTGCTGCGGGGGCGGTGGGTAGTAGCCTCCTTGCTGAGGGTATCCACCCTGCGGAGGGTACCCGCCACCAGGCGCACCGCCCATGGGGTAGCCGCCACCCTGACCGGGTGGGGGGCCTGCGGGTGGCTTGTAAGCTCCCCCTCCGGCACCGCCAGAAGTTCCATTGTAATAATCTTTCGCCGACATGGTGGGCGTCCGTGGGGCAATGAACGAGGAGCGGAACGTCGTAGCGGGCGTGGCTCTCCCGCGGGCGAGCCTTGCCTTCACGTGACACCTTGGTGGCTTGGCGCCCAGCGCCCCCTCTAGGGGCGCTCGACGCGCCATGGCCTCCCTTCGAGCGCGGAATGTGGCGTTCGACCTCCAAGACACGCATGCCTCCGGTTCTGCCGCCGCGGCGCCCCATGCCGCGCCCAAGTCCGTGCTGAAGCAAAAGCAAAATGCCACGCTACCGCCTCCCGCCCGATACCGGCATCCGGATCCGTTGCTTCGGCGGCTGCGCATGATTGATGGACATGGCCAGGGTGTGGACCTCAAGCAAGCATTTCGCGACACCAAGCTAGTCGTATTCTACTTCGGGAGCCATTGGAACGCGACCGATGGCAGAGGATGCCAGCAGCTTGTATCGAACCTGTGCCGACAATACCCCCACGAGGTCAAAGTTGTGTATGTCAGCGTCGATACCGACGCTCGGCACTATAAGGCTGCGACGCGCAATCGGCCATGGCTCTCGCTCGAGTGGCATGATGGATCCTCGATCGACCCGGACAAAGAAGAGGAGGAAGAAGACGCCTTGCCCGAGCAGTTCCTCCTCGCTGACGATGCCGATCCGGACGACTCTGTCGTGCAGTCCGATGCCGCAGGCACGTCGTACGTCCGTCCTTTTAGTCGCGTGCACATGGCGTACAAGTTTGACGTGCTGATGACTCCGACGCTAGTCGTGTATCACGTCCCCACCCGGCGCATCCTCGACAAAAACGTGCGGCTCCAGCGCCTGCGCTCCGAGCGCTTGCACCAGAGTGTCTCGGTATGGCTGCGTGGCGAAACGTCGCCGCCGATCAACTGGATCGACGTCATGTACATGACGCCCTGGACCTTTATCTCAGCGGCCCTCCTACTTCTCTACCTGGGCCTCCGTCTCGTCCTGGGCGACCAAATCAGCCTCTCACATATATGGAAACAGTTCACGTAGCGCTACGTGCGGTAATCGCCATTGATCGTGATATACTCCTTGCTAAAGTCACAGGTCCAGTACACCGCCTCGGCCACCGCCTCCTCACGACGCCATGTCCCACCCTGCAAATCCACATCCACGTAAATGTCCTCGTGCTGAAGGAGCCGTGCCGCATGTGCCTCGTCCACCACTTGTGGCACGCCATCGATCAGCGTCGGAAGAGGTGCTTCCTGCACGCCCGGAGGCGGCTCAAACGTCACATGCACCTTACTGGGATCCACGGCCCACGCCGGCGCCGGCAGCGCCGCATAGCCAGCCGCACACAGAATGCGGCCCCAGTTCGCATCCTCACCGTGCATCGCGCACTTGACGAGGGCGGACGTACTGATCGAAGCAGCGATAGCATGCGCCTGTTCATACGTGCCGGCATGTCGGACACGCACTTGCACAAACTTCTCTGCCCCTTCGCCGTCGCGCACGAGGAGTTGGGCCATCTCGGTACACAGCGCCGTAAGCTCAGCCTGAAAGGCGCGCACCAAATCAGGGTGCGACTTTTCGGTCCACCACTCGTCCGGCACCGATCCATCCTCGGCCGTCGCCTGGCCGTTCGCCAGCGCCACGACCGTATCATTGGTGCTCATATCGCCGTCAACGCTGACGCAGTTGAACGATACGCGCACCGCCTCATTCAGGCACCGCTGCAGGTCTGGCGTAGCGATCGGGGCATCCGTGGCGAAGAGGCCCAGCATCGTCGCATGCAGCGCTGATGACGCCGATGCCATACGCGGATGAATCATACCTGCACCCTTGTCAATGCCGGCTATACGGCATTGACGCCCGCCTAACGAAAAGGACCGCGTACGAAGCTTGGGAAACGTGTCTGTCGTCATGAAAGCACGCGCGACATCCAGCCATGCCTCCGGATGATTCTGGAGGAGGCGACCTGAGACCAGGTCCTCGATGGCCCGCTGCATCGGTGGGACGGGCAGACGGACGCCAATGACGCCCGTCGACATCATAAGCACATCCGTAGGCGTGCACTCCGACGAGGGAGCAAGAGAGGCACGCACCTGCTCCACGAGGGCGTGCGTATCATCCAAACCCGCTTCACCCGTCACCGCATTGGCACACCCACTGTTCGTGAGGACGGCTCGCACCCGCGCATCGGGTCCCGCCTGCTGCAGCGCCGTCGTGGCATGCACGACCGGCGCTGCGCGGAACGCATTCGTCGTAAACACACCAGCCACAGAGGCAGGCACGCTAGATACTACCAGCGCCATGTCCGGCTTGGACATAGGCACCGACGACGTGCCTGGACTGATGGCTTTCTTGACGCCCGCGTACGTGCTGGCTACGAGGTAGCCGCGCGGTAGTGTCTCAGGCGAAATAGGCTGTACGAAACGCTCGGCTTTGCTTGCGTACGTCCGACACCATCGCACCACTAGACCAGGTGATCGAGTCATGCCAAGCAGTCTCGTCTGGCGGCGCTTCCAAGGCTTCGTACCTCCACTTATTACATCCTTTCCTATTGGGGGGCCTACAACAGGGGGGACCACAACGAATGATTATGCCCAGCGACCGAGGAGGGCCATCACGCCCACACCGGCACACAGTTCGAAAATGTTGAGCAGGACTTTCCAGGTGGGAGCCGCGTGCATCTCCTTATTAAAGATAAAATCGTGGGCCATCAGCTCCACGAGACCGGTGTAAATCAGGATACCCGCCGACACCGAGTCAAACACACCCGTGGTGTAATAGTATGTGGGCGTATCTGCCGAAAAGGTGTTGCGGATGCCCAAACCAATGGCCATGCCGACCGGCGTGCACAGCGCGTAGAGCAAGGCAAGCAGACACAAGAACCACATGCTAAAGAACTCGGGCATATAGGCCAGACGAGAGCCCAAACCAAGACCTTCAAACAGCTGATGGAACACAATCACAGGGAACAGCACGTAGAACTTATCGTCATCACCTTCCCACTCCGTCGTAGCGAGCGTCAGACCAATAATAACCGAGTGGAACACGACACCCAATTCCAGTACAAACACACCAATCACTTCGGCGGTGCCCGACGTGTTCTTCTGCAGCACCATTTCTCCACCAAAGCTGTCGCTCTCGAGGTCAGCCTCCTTGGGATTCGCCAGATTGTGCTCGACCTCATTGGGATTCACCAGATTGTGCTCGACCTCATTCTGCGGTAGCTGTTCCGACGTGTGCACAGCGTTCGCCACCATACCATGTTGATGGTGATTATGCGCAAAGTCGCTCATACCACGACTTTCGAGAATGTGCGAACCGTATCGGTATGCAAAGAACTCACCGATGAACATGAGCATCATCGAAATGAGCGCAAAGGCGTACGCCATAGGGTAATTCTGGAAACTCTCCGTCAAACACTCCTGCCCAAGCTCATCCGTAGCAGGTTCCAACAAGTGGACAAATGCCGTGGCAATAATGACACCGCTACCAAAGTACTTGGCAAAGTCGTAAATCACGCCCGGGATGCGGAGATTGGGAATCCGGCGCGTGAGGATCGGGAAGATGGTGAAAATCGCCGAGGTGACGAGAATGACGAATAGGGCGCCAATTCTGGTGCCCATGTGGTCATTCGAAATATCAGTCCTCTCACCCTTGCATTCTCCCATGATGTCTGGAACGGCGACCGGGGCGGTGATATGCGACGCGGAAGGATGGATTTATACCCTTAGCGCCTTTCTATTTTCTGGTGCTGCGAGACCGACAGGGTCGCTTTTTTTTTTTCTTTGCAGGCGTATGCGTACGAGAGCCGACAAGGTACTCCTATCCGCAAGTGGAGTGAGTGGTCGGTTATTTTATGGTTTGATTGGCGCATCCTCACCTACGGACCATTTTTTGAGACGCACGTTGCGTCGTCCTGCATAAGATGAATCCCATGCTGCCGCACCACTTGCCTGGTCCCTGCATTCTCTTGTTCAAACGCGTGTACCTTCGCGCTGGCCAGTATGAATATGCCAAGACGCATACAAATCAAGTGGGACTCGTCAAATGAGCTTGGCGCTTGCTCTGCGTGTCTGTCAGGTACACAGGCACCTCTATGCCCAGCGACCGATGAGGGCCATGACACCTGTGCCGGCCCACAACTCCAAGATGTTCAGTGTCGCCTTCCATAGCGGCTTTTGATACATGTCTTTATTAAAAATAAAGTCATGGGCCATGAGTTCGACCAGACTGGAGTAAATGAGAATGCCAGCCGAGACGGCGTCAAACACACCGGACACGTAGTAAAACGTAGGCGTGTCTGGCGAATAAGTGCGGCGAATTCCCAAACCCAGCGCCATACCGATGGGCGTGCACAACGCATACAACATGCCCAAGAAGCAGAGGAACCAGACTGAGTACGTAGACGGCATTAACGCGAGGCGCGCACCCAGACCCAGACCCTCGAAGAGCTGGTGAAAGATGATGGCAGGGTATAAGACGAAAAAACTTTCGGCACCACTGTTCCACTCCGTCGTAGAGAGCGTGATGCCAATGATCACTGAATGAAACAGGATGCCCAGTTCAAGCACAAACACGCCAATCACCTCGACAGTGCCTGACGACTGCTTCTTTATCACCACATCTTCCGTGCCCATAGGCTCGTTTTCAGGATCGGCATACTTAGCTTCCAGCCGTGCTTCCTCTGACGTGGGGCTGGCCATCTCATGGGTCGCCGACGGCTGCTCGGACGCGATATCCTCGTTAAAGACCCTCGCGTTCGGCGGTCCACACGTGTGCTGCTCAGACACACGTCCTAGTCCATGGCGCTCAAGAATCTCTGCGCCAAACCGGTAGGCGTAAAATTCTCCAAGGAACATGATCATCATAGAAATCAAGGCAAAAGCGTACGCCATAGGATAGTCTTGGAAGCTCTTAAGCAAACATTTCTGACCCAATTCTTCTTGCGCTGGCTGTAGCAAGTGTACAAACGCTGTGGCAATAATGACACCGCTTCCAAAGTACTTGGCGAAATCGTAAAAATGCTCTGAGATCTTGACACGAGCGAGACGCCTTGTCACGATGGGAAAGAGAGTAGCGGCCGCCGACGTCACCAAAACGACAAACACAGCGCTGATTCGCACTCCCATGTGGTCGTCATTGTTAGGCACCCGTCCCGTGCACGAGGTCTCGCTCGACATGCCGTCTTACCTGGGGTGTGCAAAAACACGATACAATGGACTTGCGCGCACGCAGGCAGAAAGGGTCAGCGTTTCAAGATTCGAGTCCCGCAATCGATAGATCGATCGACGCCCCTCGGTCGACAAATAGGAAGCAACGATCTGTCTTGCCCCGATCTAGGCAGGCCGACACACAGGGATTGGCCCAATCACCTGGACGGCAAGCACATCCGGGCCACTGCCAAGATCTCTCCGCCACGTGCTACTCCTCGTCCTCCGCGCGCGGCTCACTCCCAGCCGCCTTACCTCCACTCGTCCTATGCCGTCGTCGTCGTACGACGGCACACGACCGCCTCGGCGAGAACGCTCACCTCC
>ERZ1030833.153-NODE-153-length-9016-cov-6.688204_pt1 | contig 9016 bp, 6 predicted proteins | sample MGYA00517300_ERZ1030833 | MGnify/ENA primary metagenome ERZ1030833 (study PRJEB33718, sample SAMN03159658) | human skin metagenome | collected 2014-05-20 | study: EMG produced TPA metagenomics assembly of the PRJNA266117 data set (Human skin bacterial metagenome and...
CGAGATTCGCCTTAGTCTCGTGGGCTCGGAGATGTGTATAAGAGACAGCGTTCAATAGGAATAATAGACTTGGACTGTAGCAATTTAATGACATCCAAGGCTTGAGTTTTGGCCGATTTGGTGGGCTTAACACTGTAGTGCACGTCTTTCATGGCTTTTTCAATAATGCCTACCGTGTACGGTTTTTGGCTGTTTGGGTCAACACACATTTGGGCCACAATGCTGGCAATTTCGACCCAAAGTGTCGAAAGTTCATGACTTCGTTCCTTGTCGCCCACTTGAAGCTCGCCTTTTTTCAAAATTTCCAGCAGCACTTCAGTCACGTCAGATGTGCCGAACGCTTTTTGCAGGTCATCTTTGGACGCCACTTGGCCTTTCGAAACATTTAGAAACACGTTTTCAATCTGGACCACTTCGTCTAAATCTTTTTCCACACCTGAACGCCATTCGCGCACCTTGTTCTTATAGCAAGCAATTTCAAAACGTTTGCCACCGCGTCGAAGACGAATGATGGATACATTCGTGAGTCTAGGTTAGACATGGCATGAAAAACGTACTTAAAATTGTTGGATGCTGCATGAACGTGTGAGTCGGTACATGTACGTACGCAGATTGATCCTGTTGTTAGCGACAACTCTACACGTACGGCATGGATATAGACAGTGGTTGACACAAACACTGTTGTTGTAGCGAAAAAAAAAATAGCCCATGTGCGCACAAACCAATAATTATATCTTGCCAAACTAGACATTTGCTGGTATGCCAACTACGGAGGTCGCACGATACAGCGCCGCTTTAAAAAACAGCTTCGCTTATAAGACAACCATCCAAAGATGGCCTACTATATTGACGCAGGTAGTAGATGGCTTATTTCAACAATGCCACGCTCTATCTGTCCATGGTACTGCTTCCCATACCAAGGTTGAAGAGGCCAAGAGTATCATCGAACAAATTTCGCAGCTCAAGTACGAACTAACTCATAACAAGGCTCTTACGCCCATCGGAGTCAGATCGGATAATGCCCCCCGCATCGGCTCGTTTCACGCGCCAGCCACGGAGCCATATGACGATATAATCCGCCGATCTGACTTGACTTGGTTTCAATCAGACTGGCTCTTTGCGGAGTGCTATTTGTATCGACGACTCCGACATTTTTTCGAAATATCAAACGAATGGAAAGAACACGATCCTTTCATTAGTTTAAAGAACGATGCATTTCGTGCGTCCGGCCGTGGTGTTGGCGCATGTGCTACGTGGATGGATAATATATTGTCCAAGTCGGAAACGCATAATACCGCGAGCCCTGACACGAAAAGTATATTTCAAGATATGGTGTATTCCTCGTTGTGGGGGAATGCCATGGATCTGAGCCTATTGCTGAACATAACTGATGACGAGCTGCAAAAACGACAGAGCGCATCTGAAAAGGAGCGCTCTGACAAAATTCAACACATCATTGTCAACGACATGGACGCGCTATGGAATAAGGTGCGCGGCATTACAGAAGGTCGCGTTGACTTTGTGTTGGATAATGCTGGTTTTGAGCTCGTTACTGACTTTATGCTGGCTGATTTTATGCTTTCTCTCCGTGGACCCTTTGCGCGTGCGTCTGAAGAGCGAGCTAACGACATTGAAAGACGAATCCACCATGTTCTTCAGCGTGTATCGGAAGCGTCGAAAGTGGCCAATCGTGAAGAAAATCCGAGTCTTTTGGTTGTTTCAAAGTTACATCCGCCATCTGATATAATGGCTGCATACCACAGAACAGGACAGCGCCACTTTGGAGAAAACTACGTTCAAGAGCTCGTCGATAAGGCTAGTGTGCTTCCTGACGATATTCATTGGCACTTCATTGGTGGTCTTCAAAGTAACAAAGCAAAGCTACTTGCGACTGTGCCAAACCTGTATGCTGTGGAATCGATTGACTCCGACAAATTAGCCACGGCCTTGGAAAAATCCTTGGCTAAACCAGAAAACACGGCTTTACGTGCGTATCCTTTGCATGTGTATATCCAAGTCAACACTAGCGGCGAAGAAGGAAAAAGTGGTCTACCAGCCATGTTGGCACCATGGAAAAACGACGACGCTCAACCACCACTTTTAGCACTCGCCCAAAGGATCATGCTAGAATGTCCCCATATGAGACTTCAGGGACTTATGACTATCGGCTCCATGTCAAATAGCCAGGCATCTCAAGAATCAAACGAAAACCCCGACTTTGCAACCTTGGTTTCATCCCGGCAACACCTGATGAATGCATTGACGCAGGATGCTAATTTTCTAGCTAAATTGTCCAAAGCAACATGGTGGACTCCGAATGGAAATGCCACAAATGTGTATGATGACTTGATGAAAAATCAGGATTTGGGCCTTAGTATGGGTATGTCCGCTGATATGCAAGCAGCTATTTCCATGGGAAGTACAAATGTCAGGATTGGAAGTGACTGCTTCGGACGGCGTACATCCAACAACGAGGCAGCTGATATTCGATCAGCCGAATTAGGGGAGTGGTCGAAACGCCCATTGGTGAAGGAAGTGGTCTTCCACCCAAAAAACATGCCCTGGTTTGTGAGTGACACATGCGTGCCTGACATATGGCGCATGTTAGACCAACTTTCTCAGCCAGACTTCTTCTCTTGCGCCCAGGATCTTGCAATGGAGCCTATTTATCGAATGGCTAAGCGCTGGCGAAGTCATTTTGAGGAGGGTCGATTTCGCCTTGCCATGCCTGATGATTCGCCTCTCGGAGCTAGTGCAGGTGCATTAAGTGACTACTGGACGTGGCCTGATAGCTATGAAACTATGCCTGAACGCGCTCCGGAGCTCTTCAGTCGACTGAAAACATCAGACTTGGTTTTATTCAAAGGCGACTTGAACTATCGCAAACTGACACAAGACGCTCAATGGCCAAGTTCCACGTCGTTTTCTCAAACTCTCGGGCCTTTGGCAGGAGAGGTAGCTCTCGTGGCGCTGCGCACTTGTAAAGCTGAGGTTTGTGTTGGCTTGCCTGAGGCGCAGGAGGCCAAGCTCTACGAATGCGATGATTCTTGGCGAACCAACGGGAAATGGGCAGGTACGCATCGAATCTCTTTCTACTCCTTACTGACGCGCCAGTGATCCAGTATGCTGCCTGTACCCAATCATCACGTGTATAGATCAGACATCACGTGCGCCAACCTTACTCCGGGCTCACGTTATAAAGGCTGACTGACTCCAACGCGGGGAGCAATCCACATCTTCTTTGAACGTCCTTCTAGTTTAAGCTAGGAGGATTGCAAAGCTAGTAGACCATTTTCTCGAATCAATTGTGCTCAAGGCATAACCAGCACCGGGGCAACAAACGTACTTGTGCTCCCCCATTACCTATAAAGTAAACTTTTATCAACAGCTCGCCAAAAGAAGTCATCAGTATGGCCCCGGTCACTGCCTCAGCCGCCTTAGACCCAACCGCAGCGCGTCATGAGGAATCACAGACGATTAAGATTGCTTCTGACCGTCTGAACTACACGAATGAGTTTATTACTGCTCAATATGAGTACCAAAACACGCACATTGAGCGTGTGGCTGGCCCCGACGGCAAAGAAGAACTTATTGCTAAACCTTTCAAGCAGGAGTTTGAATTCCGCACGTCGCGTGCTGTTCCAAAGACTGGTCTCATGCTGGTTGGAATTGGTGGTAACAATGGTACAACCATTACTGCTACCATTCTGGCCAATCGCCATCAGATCCAATGGCATAACAAGGAAGGTCTTCAAACACCTAACTACTATGGGTCCCTTGTACGTGCTTCGACAATCCGTCTTGGTAGTGATGCCAAGACTGGAAAGGATGTATGGGTTCCATTCAGCAATGTTCTGCCCATGGTTCACCCCAACGACCTCGTTATCGGTGGCTGGGACATTAACAGTGCTCCATTGGACAAAGCCATGACTCGCGCTAAGGTAATTGACTACGACTTACAACGTCAACTTGCCCCTAAGATGGCCGAGATAAAGCCCCTTCCATCTGTGTATTACCCTGACTTTATCGCGTCCAACCAAGAAGACCGCGCGGACAATGTGATTCCCGGTCAAGACAAGCAGGCGCATGTGGAACATCTGCGCAAAGACATTCGTGAGTTCAAGAAGCAGCATGGCCTCGACCAGGTTGTCGTCGTTTGGACGGCTAACACGGAGCGTTACTCGAACATCGTTCCTGGCGTCAATGACACTGCTGACAACTTGCTCCGAGCAGTGCAAGCGAACCATGAGGAAGTGTCACCCTCGACTATCTTTGCCATTGCATGCATTCTTGAAAATGTACCTTACATTAATGGTGCTCCTCAAAATACGTTTGTGCCGGGTGCCATTCAGCTTGCTGAGCGCCACAAGGCCTTCATCGGTGGTGATGACCTCAAGACAGGTCAAACGAAAGTGAAAAGTGTTTTGGCAGAGTACCTCGTGAACGCTGGTATCAAGCCGTTGTCTATTGCCAGTTACAATCACCTTGGCAACAATGATGGCTACAACCTCAGCTCCCAGCGACAATTCCGGAGTAAGGAGATTAGCAAGAGCAGTGTTGTGGATGACTGCTGTGAAGCCAACCACTTACTGTACCGTCCTAGTGAATTTTCTCAGGGAGGCGAAATGCACGCTAAAGGCGAGCGCCCTGATCACTGCATTGTCATCAAATACATCCCAGCTGTGGGCGACCAAAAAGTTGCTATGGATGACTACACAAGTGAACTGTGCTTGGGCGGTCGCAACCGCTTGTACGTGACGAACCTCTGTGAGGACTCCCTTCTAGCTAGTCCTCTCTTGATCGATCTTGCGATCATGGCTGAACTGATGACTCGTATCACGTACCGCGTACCGGGAAGTGAAGAATCGTCGTGGCAGTCAATGTATTCCATTTTGAGTTTGCTGAGCTACAGTCTCAAATCGCCTCTTGTCAAGCCAGGTACCGATGTGGTTAACAGTCTCAACCGCCAACGTGCAGCTGTGACCAACTTCCTTCGTGCCTGTCTTTCGCTGGCCCCTGAGAGCGACATGCTGCTCGAGACTCGTTTGTGGTAATTCTTTCTGCTCGTCTTTTCACTTCTTCGGCCGCATACTAAGCGTATATAGCCACTTTATCTAATGTTGGTGTTTCTTATCTATATTCAGGCTTGCCAACATGACGACAAGGCATGTTCCTTGAACCATCCGCTCCCTTTTTCTTCGTATTCGGCTCTGGTCACGGAAGAGGCGCGGAACAAGTCACTTTGCTCTGTGACCCACTCACGCATACCACGCCAAGGATCGAAACGAGGGCACTGCGCACGGCGTACAGACAAGGGTGCATTTGGTGGTAAATAGGACTGAAGAGAATTGCTCAGCCGTGCATCAAAGCCTGGCAATGACGAGTAGCGTCCAGTCACAAGGACATTACGAATCATTCGGTCTCGGATCGTTTGATCCACAGAGAACAAAACATGGCGACCAAGCTCTGCGACACCTGCTTGGTCCACACCTGCAATGAGCGGCTGCCAGGAAATCTCAGGTACACGAATTCGCTCGACATTCAGATGAAGCTGATGGTACTGGATCGGATCATCCATATCCAAACGAGACGGCTGACCATACAGAAAAGTTTGAGTCAGGCGGGTTTTACGCGCCTGTAAGGCTTCGTATGTGCTTTCATCTGTGAATGCATCATCAAACTGAAGAAGCTTTTGCTCAATTTCTGCGAGTGTGACATAGTCTTGGGCTTCTTCTTCCTCGTTTGTGGCGTCGTTAATAGTACGATAAACTGACCAATCATTATCATTGGCGCCAAATGTGTCTTCATCATCGCCACGCTTACGTCGCCGGTGTGAATCAGATGATGAAGCATCTTGTTCGCTTGCAAGTGCAGTGATATTGCGCATACGTTGCTGAGCGGCTGCACTTTTGCGGTTAGGAAGCATTTCCCGTAGCCTTTTGCGCTCTTCAATTCTAGCAATCGATTCTTGGTGTTGCGTGCGCATCTTGCTCAGCCAAGCAGCTAGATTTTCAGTGCGCTCACGAGTTTCACGCTCTTCTTCTTCAGCTTGTAAGCGCTTTTCTTTTTCTTTTTCAGCGCGCGCACGCAATCGAGCTTCGTAACCTGCTTTAAGCAAGCGCTGCCTGCGCTTCTCTTTGATGCCTTCTTCATCCAGCTCATTATCTGGAACATCGACAAGAGGAAATTCAGGTTCCTTCTTCTCCTCTTCAAACTCCTCGCCCTGTTCTTCTGCACGGAACTTGCGCACAGCAGTGTCAAGTCGTTTGAGTGTGCGATCGAATTCTTGTTCAGTCTCAAAACCGTCCGCCTCAAGTCTTGCTTGGTACTCCTCCGGTGACTCCTTTTCCTTCCACTCGCTTAATAGGGTATAATACTTGAGATCATTTTCGTTTCTTTGGGCCTTTTCCAATCGCATTATCCTGGTTTGTTCCTGCAGACGACGCCCAGCTGCACGCTTGCGTTCAGCAATTTGATCAAGTTCTTCCTTGGTTTTCTCTTTATACTCAGGTGCAGAATAAGGCAACTGTACGACGCGATCCACCTTAGCAAGCACATCGGGATCCTGGAATGACCGAAGCTCTGCATCATAGTCCAATGACGTATAACATAGCTCTTCCAGCATGCATTGGGTTTCATAAGGCGTGATACGTTGAGGACAATTGGGATACTTGAGTTGTAAAAGACGCAGCAAAAAATCGGACGCAAGCAAGCCGCCCCATGAAAGTCGCTTAGCATTGTCGAGATATCCACGCCCTTGTACAAGAGGGACAATTGCTGTCGTGGTTCTTCCTGCTGAGACGACGAGACCGTTGTCACGTACATTGTTGGCATAAGCCGAGAATAAAGCATCTAGGCCGTAATTGACGGACTGTACTTGATAGGCCTCAAATAGCAACTCGTTCATTTGACCGCGACTGTATTCTGGATTGCATAAAGGTTCAGTCAATAACAAAGGATGGTCGACACGATCTGTATCGATTCCGAGCTTGGAAAAAGTATTGTCTAACATATACTCCATAGTGTCAAAACCGCACACAACATTGCCATCAAAGGGACTTTTGATGTTACCCCTTGACTGTGCGTCAACATAGCAGTCCGTGCCACACAACACCATGTTAGCAGATCGCTTCCGATCACGGAACCTAGATACAACATTTTCGCATGTATACATGGGCGAATCCGATTCATTGGAAGAAAAACCTGCACGCAGTTCAGAGGAGCCTAGCATTCGTATTCATCCCACGCCGTCACAACGTACCATTGTCAATTAAAAGCGGAGCCTTTTGAGACCAATGCACGGTATCCCGGTATCGCCTTTTTGGAGTGATCGAATGTACGAAAGGCCATTCTCTAACACTCAAGATAGAGTCGGACGCCGTGGACGCACTCATTTCAGCACCGAGTATCTGAGGCGCGCGACACTCGACAGCGATCGACGTGCATCCTGTGTACTTGAAAGGCGCCATCTACTCTCGGCCGAAACATAAATCCCATCCTGTCGTTTCTCTGAAATGCAGGTCAAAGAAGGCATCAGCCGAGGTCGCACTGCAATTCAGGGCCTATGCATCTTGGCGGTAATAATTCTGAACATAACAGATTATTGGCTCATGTCATTTGCCCCACGCCTTTGTATAATTCTGCAAACACCGCACACACCCCAACGTCGACGCAGCCATAAACTTTTTTGAAGCGATACTACACTTGTCCCAGTGACCTCCGCCGACATGGAAAAAGAAGCTTGGGAAGGCGGCGTGAGACGCCGCCTCCCTGCATATGATGCTGGTGTTGGCGGTGCCTCATCACCCGCTGGACATATGCATCAACCAGGTAAGCCTATTGGTTTTTTGGCAGCTCGCAAAACACCTTATGCAAAAAAACTGCTGTCCAAGCGCCTTATCCTCTTCACTGTCGTTATCTTACCGTTTTTAATCATTTTCAATCTTTTTTTGATCTGTGTTCCCATTCTATGGGGCGTGGCAAACCATACCCTTGCTGTGTCTGTTATGCACATTTATGCCTCGAACTTAACCAATATCAAAGAAGATAATTTTGAGCTTACAATAGAGGGTCAGGTCAAAAAGGCTGGTGTTTTTCCTGCGCACATATTCTTCCGCGAACCGGTGCATGTCACATGGAATACTGTTCCTTCAGATGACAGACCCATGCGCGAAGTGCAACTTGGCCATTTCCCGTTGGAAAGAATAGGTGTCGCAGCTGGACATGGCCGCATCAAACAAATAACTCGCTTCAATATTACAGATGTTCCATCATTTACAGAATTCACCAAGTTTCTCATCCAAACAAAGGAATTCACTTGGCGACTCACTTGTAATAATGTGCATATTGAAGCGTTCTCGTTTTTGCCTACATTTAAGAATTTGAAGTTAACGAAGGATGTCGTTTTCAATGGTATCAACAATTTTGAAGACGTTAAAATCTTGGATTTCAAATTGCCTGCTGCAGATCCACAAGGTGGTATCTCTTATGAGGCATATACAAGCGTTTATAATCCCTCTCCATTCGGTGTACAGCTCGGTCGATTGTCTCTGGATCTTTACGCTTATGGCATGCACCTAGGTCCAGGATATTCACCAAATATCAACATTACGCGTGGTATTAATTATGTCAAGCTGACAGGGCGCATTCTTCCAAAGACAGACTCTCGAGACTTGAGTAAAATGAGTGAGATTTTCACGAAATACATCAATCATGAGGTGACACCTACCGTTGCTGTTGGTAAAGATATAACAAATGTCGATTATGAAGTACCCTCATGGCTTAGGGAAGCAATCAAGGTTCTCCGGCTTCAAGTTCCGTTCCAATCGCCAGAACCGATCAATCCAATCAAGCAGGTTACCATCATGCAATTCAACTTGACGTATCCGCCAGGTGGCGACGCATACGGCCCAATGGCGTCGTCAGACAGCTTAAGTGCCCAACTCGCTGTCCCCTTTGGTTTCCCATTGCGGGTTGTATCTGCGAAAAACGAGATCACGATCGTTAATGAGAAAAA
>ERZ1030833.175-NODE-175-length-8485-cov-6.193357_pt1 | contig 8485 bp, 3 predicted proteins | sample MGYA00517300_ERZ1030833 | MGnify/ENA primary metagenome ERZ1030833 (study PRJEB33718, sample SAMN03159658) | human skin metagenome | collected 2014-05-20 | study: EMG produced TPA metagenomics assembly of the PRJNA266117 data set (Human skin bacterial metagenome and...
CTCTTCGTCGGCAGCGTCAGATGTGTATAAGAGACAGGTCAGATTGTATGACAAAATCCAATGGCGAAATGGGAAAAGAGAATCCAGGTAATGTACAGCTTTCTCCCAAGGATGATCAACCATTTCACCCATATAGTCTTGCACACCGACCATCGGGACACCCAGCCGGTTCGCCTCCGTGTCATCGTATCGTACGACCCTTTTGGCGATCGACTTCGTGCGATCCCATAATGTCCTCGACGCTTTTCTCGCCTCCATACTGAAAAATAAGCGTATACAGAGCGCGAGTCGAAGTCAACGCGTCCCGGACGAGAGTATGGTGAGTTGAGAAAGTGTGGCTGGCGACGGTCGTGCGGCTGGACTTTTTTGCCATGGCAATCACCTCATCGAGATCTTTATTGTGGAGGCATATGACGACGTAGCACGCCATCGTTGCAGCTGTCCCTGGCAAATGCGCGCGTTTTTTCTTCGTCTCCACTCACGAGCACGTGGGTGCTTATGCTAACCAAGTTGCCACGCCAGGGGGCTTTACTTGACGCGACGCGTCATGGATGGAGTGCGATTCGTCATCGCGGAGAATGTCGATCCGTTCAGAGGAGAAAAAGTACGTATAAGATGGTACTTTAATACAGATTTCGAACGATCTTTTGAAGCATGGCGCAACCGCTGTGGATAGTGCGCAATTCGATTCCGCATCCAATCGCGCTGCCACATTCCGTGAGTTGGTAACACATTTTATCACGGAAACGATTCATTGTGAATATGCCACATGGTGCAGGCACATGGAATATGATGATGTCACTGTTTCTGAAGAGGCTAGTCCTGTTGCTGTCACGCCCGCTTGGGCCGAGCGGTCCATGGCATTACGGCACCCACAACCTGCCAAGCTCTATTCCCCCGACCCACGCGATATCTTTTCCGGCATCGTTATTTGCTGTGCGCACTTGACTCCTCACGATGTCGATCTGATGGCCACGTCTGTTACGTCCATGGGAGGTGGTGTCAAGCAGACGCTGTGTGAGGAGGTAACACACGTTGTGGCTATTGATCGTGACAACAGCAAAATGCGGGCTTTGGAGCAACACAAGACCGATTTGCCCATCATAGCTGTGGCGCCACATTGGATTAATGATTCCTACAGTGTTCAACGCCTTTTGCCATTGGACAAGTATGTATTTCCTATGGACACGCCACAAGGTCTGCCGCCTTGCTTATGTGCGCCTAATACGGCTACGCAGGTCGCCGCCGTTCCCTCCCCACCACAACCACAGAGTTTGCATACCGAGCATTCTGTTTTACAAGGAAAGACCGTTTTGTTTGCTCGTGATATCCATGGTGGAACACTCGAGGCGCATCCTGAGCTGCACTCGATCCGAGATCGAGTCGTGCAGGTGGGTGGTCAGTGTGCTCCGACAATACCCGCTACAGCCTCAGCAGACGAGGTAGCGGCAGCTATTGAGAGTGCTGACTTGATTGTTGCTCGGCATCGCGAGAGTGATGAGTGTGCGCATGCCTTGGGTCAAAACAAAACAGTTGGCACGCTGCCATGGCTTGCCAAAGTCCTATCGACGGGCCACATGACATCTCCACGCGACCGGCTTTTGCACTTTCCATACCCTTATGAGCACGTCCAGGGCTTTCCTAAACTATCCATCACCATCACAAACTACAAAGGGCAGGCTCGTGCTTACCTCAAGGAGCTGATCGTAAAAATGGGCGGTGTATTTACACCAGAGCTGTCGACCATGAACGATGTATGCGTGGCGCTCGACTTGCACGGAGACAAGGTCAAGCGAGCGCGAGAGTGGAATATTCCGATTGTCAATCACATTTGGCTGGAGCAATGCTTTGCAACGTGGACGAACCAGCACCTTGCGCAACGTTCGTTTATCACATTCCCCGGTGCCGCACAACTCAGTGCCGTGCTCGGCCAGGTTGGTGTGACAGACGAAAGCGTCACTCCATACATTCAAGCGGGTCCAAAGATTCCCGCCGCCGTTGAAATGTCACAACCAACGCCGACACCGCCTCCCGAAGACGTATCACCTGTTGCATCACCGCCAGCTGTGATACAAGACCCTCAGCAAACTGAGGCCCCGCAACCTGTACCTGAGCAAGCTGAGCCGGAGCACGCCGAAGCTCAGCCTTCCGAGTCTGTTGGGCCGAAGAAGCAAGGTAATGATGAGCCCTCGTCACCGACTGCATCGCGACGCAAACGCGAAGCACCTGCAGCCTCGCACACGCTAAAGCGCGCGAGGAACGAGCTGCTGGTGGCCACAACGTCCGTAACCCTCACAAAGACAGAGCAGCACGCTCTCGAGGCGCTGGGTATTCAGTACACGGAACGCATTTCTGAGGCCCATGTGCTAGTTGCCAAGGCACTCACACGCACGGAAAAGATGCTGTGCGCAATTGCCAGGGGACTCGATATCGTCAATGTGAGCTGGATCAAAACGATGGTACGCAAAAGGGAGCGTATTGATCCTAAGGCACATGTTCTGCGGGACCGGAATCGCGAGCACCAATGGTCTATGTCGCTTCCTGAAGTGTTGTCCCGCAGCCAGGATGATCCCTCCTCGCTTTTGCGTGGTCATACCTTTTACATTTTCAAGCACACGGAGCCGTCGCGTGACGTGCTTACTCGAGTGATCGAGGCGGCAGGCGGCTCGGTCGAACATGCGACTGGCAAGACGGATGCACGGGTGCTGGCTTCAGACCAAGCGCATGTGATTGGAAGTGCTGCGGATGAAACTGCAATCCACGCGCTCCAGTCACACTATACCAAGACACACGGATCGCCACTGGCCGTGTACACGGCCGAAGTGGTCCTGGCGGGCGTGCTTCGGCAGCAGATGGACTGGACGTCTACGTACCAATTATCTGCCACATAGTATTAAAGTGTAATTTGTGCTGCATCGAGATTCAGGGCATGCAGCAACAAATTGACGTTGCGAATACGCGCGTCTTCTGCGCCAGGAGGCATAGGAAGGGACGAAGCCTTCGCTTCTTTGGCAGCGAGAATATTCGAGAGAATCTTTTCGCGCAGTTCCTGCACCAGCACCTGCTGCTGAGATAGGTTTGCATGGATGGCAAGGAGTGCCATGAAATTCCAGACCGGCTCGTCTTCTGCATTGCTGTCCGGTGCATGTCCCGGGACTGTGCCGAGCGAGAACATATCGACGCCGAATGGCATGTACGATGCGGCGCGTGTTGAGTAGAAAAGCGAGGGCAACTGACCGTCAGACGACAGACGGTTGAACAGCACGCCCAACACGCTGTACCACTGCTCGAGCTCGTCGGCAGCCGGTGGAGCGTTCGCTGCCTGCCGCAATGCCTCGGCACGCGACAACAGTGCCGACAAAAGCGAAATACCAGGGCGCGTACGGGCGCATGCCAAAACATGATTGCGTTCCATCAGCAGTGCCAGCATACCGCTAATGATGCGCAACGAGAGCGTATTGATGAGCGCCATCATCTGGAAGAGCACCGAATTGGAGAAAGCGTCGATACTACGGCCCAGATCGGTGGCTTGATGTGCCGATATAGGCGGGCGGACATGTCGCATAGGTTCCAAGACACGATACTTTTCCCATTGTGCGAACTCCTTCACAGCATCGAGCGATTCAAACGATGCAATGAGCATGGTGAGCATGGCAAGAGCCTGCTCAGCACTGAGCAGACGGAACACACGAGGGATGAGCTTCTTGCCTTTAACGTGGTTCAGCAAGCTCACAAAAGGATGTGGGTCCGACACACCGAGCGGTTCTAACACGCGCAACTCTTTCCACAGCGCCTCGGTAAGTTGCTTTTGCGCTGCCGTATTCTCGGGCGTCGATGGTTCGCGACGCAGCTGCTCCAGCTGCAGCACAAGGTGGTACAAACGTTCCAGTGCCGCAAGCGACTCGCGGCGTGTCAAGGCCTTACGTGTCGCACTCTGCGGTGCACGCGCAGCATCACCCAGCGCAGCATCCTGAAGCGCCATGCGCACCGCATCTTCTTGGTTGTGTGCGGCCGGTGCGGCGTGTGATCCTGGCGCCTCGCCTGGCTGGTTGATCAATTGCAACATCTGACGCGGCTTGTTTGCCGTTACAAGACTCACACGGCCCAGCGTGCCTGATTGCGATGAAACAGCACCCTTTGCCTCGCGCTTCTTGCGGTTATCAACAAGGCGTTCGACTTGCTGCTGCATCCTGAGCATGGCATTTTCATGCCGCGTCAACTTGCGCGGCGCTCCCTTTCCACTTGTTTCAGCATTCTTGTGTTGCTGGATCGCCTCCACGGATCCATCCGGAACCACGACTTTCCGTGCACCGCCACGCACAGCAAAGAACACATGTGCGTAAAAGTCGTCCGTGTACGGATCCGACGTCACGAGCTGACTGATCTGAATGCGGGTGATAAAGTCCTTGTCGGCACCTGACATGACACCATTATAGCGCGTCATATGAGCCAGCTTGGCAGCTTTGGCACGGCGCTTGTCCTCCGCCTTCTTCCAGTTCTCAAGACGTTCAGATGCCTGACTTGTGAGCACCTGGGAGGCCTCCTCAGCATCGCTCGTATCGCCGCGTAAAAGCGACGGGTACTGCCGCACTATATCTTCCAGCGAATCAAACTGGATAGGTGGCGGAAGTGACAGGATCGCTGACTGCACATTCGACGGACATGCCTCCAACATCATACGCATACGTGCGAGGTGTGCAGCCTGGGCCTCAGCCGCGGACTGCTGTGGGGCCCGCGGCGCCGATACGGGCACAGTCGGACGGATTCCCGGCGGTGGCGGCAACGGGGTAGATGCCACATCGGATGCACCAGGCCTAATGCCGGGTGGCATTAGCATAGGTGGCACCATTGGCACAGAACCGGGATGAGGACCCGCTGCGCCGGGCACGGGACGCACCATGGGAGGAACTATACCGGGCGGGGGAATCGTTGGAGGTTGACTAGGATGGACAGGCGGATGCACGTTGAGCGAATTACGCTTCTGCAGGAGCTGTGCTTCCACCTCACCCAGTGTTAGGGGTCGAGGCGGCGGTGCATCAGCTGAAGGTGCTGCCGAAGCCTTTTTCGACTTGAGTTCTGCTTCCACTTGCTCAAGCGTCGCAGGTGGGGGTGCATGCCTCATTGGCGGCTGCACAGATGCCGTTGTACGCGACAGTGCAGGCGTATCCCAAAAATCATCGAGTGATGCAGCAAAAGCCGAGGCGTTCCGGTCGCTTCTGGGCGGAGCGGCCGCAGCATGTCCAAAATCGAAATCCGTTCCTACCTCTTCAGCGAAAGTACCGAACGTGTCTTCGTTTACGTCGTCATTCGCCTCATCCAGCTGTTCACCTAGGCCATCGTAGCCATCCTGGCCCCATGTGTATACTTCGACATCCTCTTGCGCACTCGCAGCCAGAGCACGCTCGATCTTATCATTCAAAGCGCGTTCTTCGTCTTTCGATGACAGCACTGCGGCCTTGTCATCGGCCGGCAGGCTCGTATCGAAGCCGAAGAACGACATGACACTAAGACGAAACGAACGAAAGCAGTAGCACCGCATTATACTGGCTGGGAACGCTGTCGGCACATCACGTGACACCATACGTGGCTCTTTCCCTCTCTGAGCCCTTGCTCCTCGACAATAGCGGCACATGGAGCGTGTCTGTCGCGAAGTCTATCACTCTACGACATTCTACCCACAATTCGATAAGTCTCATCAGAATATAGGATGCTGGTGTGTTCTGTAGCCCTTTAACCGCATCATCATGTTTTTGATTTTTCCAGATATCGCATTCGCCAACAGCTCGTGCTTGACGCCTGAATACAGACTGCTTTGGCACTTCGCACCTGCCGAAGGCACTTGTGATCGCGGGCAGGTCTCACTCCATGAAGCGCGGTGAGGCTGCAGCAACACTGAGCATAGCTCGGCCGAGTATCGTACCGCGCCACTCAGCGCAGGGACCAAGTGGGTGAGTTGCTTTAAACAGTCAAGGTGATTCCTGCTCGAGTGACGAGTTCATGCCGGCCAAGAGTCTGCAAACACTCGTCAAACAACGGTATCTTAATGCACTTCACACTGTGCAGCCAGCATCAAGATGGAAGAACCTTGTCGTTGATGCACATACCATGGAATACATGAATGCGGTCATGCGCATGTTTGATATCCTGGAACAGAATGTCACCAAAGTCGACAGAATAGAGAAGCACCGAGATCCAGAGCCAGGCATCGAAACTGCGTATATTTTGTGTCCCACGACGCAAAACGTGAATCGAATTATTCAGGACATGACGCCTACCCATGATCGTCCCGCGTTGTATGACGCTGCACATGTGTTCTTTGTTGATGCCATTTCTGATGAACTTGTCACGAAGCTGACCAATTCTAAAGCAGGAATACGTCTGAAGCAACTGGTAGAGCTGTTCATTAATCTGTGGCCAGTTGAATCCCAGGCGTTCCTGCTCAAGCATCCCAGTTCGTTCTTTAGTGTGTTTCAGCCGATGGATACCAAATTTTGCCCTTCGTTGGATGAGGCACTTGCACTCATGCAGGACGAACTCGATATATCTACTCAAGCAATTCTCAACGTGTGTATTACTTTAAACGAGAATCCACTCATTCGATACCTCCATGTCCCAGGCCGGGTGTTAGGTCCTTTGTCGCCCGAAGCATTGTCTGATACTGTGGAAGGTTCCTTCGCTGTGGACGATTTTAGCAAGTCGGATATTGCGGGCCGTGTACAGATTGGCGTGCCATTCCCGCAACAACTAGCCCATCGCGTTCAGGCAGCACTGGACGACTATACCAAGAACCAAATGCTTGGTGATCCTGGCCGCCCGCGGGGTGTGCTTTTTATTACAGATCGTACAATGGATCTTGTATCCCCTTTTCTGCACGAATTTACCTATCAGGCGATGGTGTATGACCTCGTGCCAATTCAAGACAATACGTACAAGCATACTTATAAGAATGCTGAAGGTATTACCGAGGAGCTGATCGCCGAGTTGAACGATAGCGATGAAATTTGGACCCGGATTCGCCACATGCATGTGGCAGAGGCAATACAGTACCTCACGCGCGAATTCAAGCAGCACATGGGTGAGGCGAGTCAATTCTCCGGTGAAATGTCGATTAATGGCATGCGTGACATGCTTGTAGCTCTACCACACATGCAACAAACGAAAGAGAAGCTGTCTGTCCATCTTTCGCTGGCACAATTGTGTATGGACAAGTTCGAGCACAGTAAATTGGCGGCCCAGGCCATGGTCGAGCAGAATGCCGCAACGGGACAAACGCCTGATGGATCACGTCCTCGTTCGCTTGTGGAAGACATGGTGCCCATTCTCGACGACCCCTCTATTACGAATGCGGACAAGGTCCGTATCATCGCGCTGTACATCTTATCTTGCGATGGTGTCCAAGAGGAAGACTGCCGCCGCCTGTTCCAGCACGCCCGGCTCACAGGCGGAGAAACAGCAACTGTGACCCATCTTACGAACTTGGGCGCACGTGTCGTCCGCGAACCATCGTCTTCGAGTCTCGATGCCATCTTCCGAAAGCGCCGAAAGACGCTTCAACCGCGTTTGCCAGCGGCGGGTCAGGCTGAGTACGAGCTCAGCCGATGGCAGCCTTTGCTGCGTACATTGCTGGAAGATCACCTTCTAGGCCGCCTCGAGCAAAGCATGTTTCCTTATGTTCGTGACGCTCCGCCAGAAATTCCGCTCTCTGAACAAATTTCGCAGCGCTCCATGTCGTTCAGTGCGAGTGCGACAGGTATGGCTACCTCCGTACTGCACTCAGCGATTAATGCAACAGGCGGCAAAGACTCGCCTTTGGCGCGCGTTGGTGCAGGTTTTGGCTTTGATCAGTCAAGTTCGACTCGATCTAATACGCTACGCGGCGGAACAACCAGTTTGCGCAGTGCTCGACCGACGTGGCACCAAAAAGGTCGCTCTCAATCTGTGGCGAGCCTCTCGACCAGCAGTGCAAATTCAGGCGGTGCCGGTGCTGGCGGCGTGACTACAGCTACCCGCAACACTTCCTCGGCGCTACAGGAAATGAGTAATCCGTCTGCTCAACGTATGCTCGTGTTTATGGTAGGCGGCATAACGTATTCAGAGATGCGCACGGCGTACGAAGTGGGTAAGCGCAATAATACCGAGGTGTATTTAGGCTCCTCTCACGTTTTTACACCGACATCGTACATGGAAGCATTGCGTGTAATGGGCACGCCACGCCAACCTATTCCGCCAGACTTGCATGTCGATGTGCGACGAAAGGCGCAGCAAGCCGAGCAGGAACAACTCCTAGCCCAGCAACAAGGCAAAAAGATCAAGCAGCCACATATCCTGAAAAAGCCCAAGTACCCACAGGACCTGCCGCCGCAGGACAGGTACGATCTGCGGAATTCGACGGCCGAAGAGGCACCTCCTCCACCGCCTATGCCGGAGAAGAACTCACAGCGACTTGTGAACAAGCTCCACAAAGGACACGATGCCCAACCGAATG
>ERZ1030833.181-NODE-181-length-8356-cov-6.121552_pt1 | contig 8356 bp, 7 predicted proteins | sample MGYA00517300_ERZ1030833 | MGnify/ENA primary metagenome ERZ1030833 (study PRJEB33718, sample SAMN03159658) | human skin metagenome | collected 2014-05-20 | study: EMG produced TPA metagenomics assembly of the PRJNA266117 data set (Human skin bacterial metagenome and...
GCCAAGCAATTAAGACTTAACCATATAAAAACTATAACCGCAAAGCCTCAACAACGAAAGAGAGTTCATTTAGCGGGCAAAAGTGAACCATTGTCAAAAAAAAAAAAATCCAAAAAATAGATGGTAACCAGACCACCTAAGTTACACAATACACGCTTCTAGGCATTTCGGCGTGTTCGCGCTTACCATAAACTGAGTGCGAAATAGTTTACAATAGGAACCTCTTGCGGTGTGCTTTGTGCCTCGACAGTGAATCATCAGCAGAGTTGCGAGTGTTGTTCACAATCTTGAAGTTAGGATTCGACATGAGAATGTTGCCTTTACCACTGAACCAGGCGTGAGCAATTGCACGAAGAGCACCAGAGCCGTCCTTGAAGTAAGCATTCTTGGCAGAAATAAACGAGTCGGGTTTGGAGCCAACATCATAGCAACCGTTCCATGCGACACGGTGAATGTAGGGTTGAGTAGACATCCATTCGAGCGATTCTGCCAGGAAGCCGATAGTGTCATCATCCGAAGGGTTCGATTTGGCGTTCAGACCGTACTCAGTAATCCAAATGGGCATCCTGAACTTGTCGTGAACTGACCGGACCCACTTCTTTAGTGCTTCGATGTCACGAGGACCCCCGTACCAATGAAGCGCGATAAAAGAGATGTTGCACCCAGCCTCGTGGCATTTGTTCATGAACTTTGACAGCCAGTCAAGGTCCCACACCATTTGAGGAGAGCTGACCTTGACACCCTTGCGTGCATATGGCTGCAGCTCTTGCATGAAGAGACCTACCGCCGTATCAGGGTCGATGTTGGCCTGACCCTTGACATCTGGCTCGTTGAAAGCCAGGAGGTGCTCGATGTGAAGATGGTTCATCTCATGCTTACGCTTGTTCCATTGAGACCACTTTGTCGGACCCCAAAAGGTAGGAACGTATTCGAGATGGCCAAGCTCATGAACGAGACCGTTCTCCCAGTGATGGTACCAAGACGAGGACTTCTTGGCAATCGACGCCGCCCACCTCGAATCACCACCCCAGGGCAAACCATACTGAAAATCGGCAAGAACCGATGAGACGGCAAGCGATGCCGCCATAATACAAAGTGCTAGCATCGAGAGCTTCATTTGCAGTGTAGTATATACGACGTCCAGCGTCCTGCGTGAGAAAGGTTGAAGGTGGGGGGAAAGAATATGCCTGATAACCTGTGCGAATAAATGAGCAACGATGTTTGATGCGGCCAAGGCACGGTGGGCCTGAAACATACACTGAATATTGAGGTTTGTCACTTTCGCGACGCGTGCAAGCGTGCATAAAGTGATGCTTTACTCTGATTAAGGCATGCTTTATTATCTCATGTGATTGGTCCATTTAGGCATGTTTCATACTTTAAATGCATTGGTTGACGTATGCAAATCAGAAAGTAGTACTTTGGGAGCCCTAAGCACGAAAACGTATTACCTGCATACATTCGCAGGCCCAGTGCGGATGATATTTTGGGGGAGATTAGGGGGCTGTGTTCGTCTGGTGAAACGGGATAGGAGCCTATTTGCATTCTGCATGAAACGTGCTCTGACAGGACGTCATTTGTCGCAAAATTAAGCTTGGACGAATGGAAACAGCTTGAGTAAAGTACGACTGGCATAGGAGCCAGTCAAACTAGCTGTTTTGCTGGTTCCATGAATTGAATAAGCCGGACGAGAACGTTGGCTTCACTTTGCCTGAGGGTAAGATGGGAGAATTCGTTATTTTGGGTGTTTTGTTCAATTCAGTCCCACCAGGCAGGACAAGTGGGCTGGACTTGCCTTTAGATGTAGGAGACAAAATAGTAGACACACTGGTATTGGATAGGTTGTTTGAGTCTGAGGGACCCGGTATAAATGGCGAAGATGGTGTTTTGGACTCTGCCCTAGCAGGGGACATATCGGACTTGGATTTAGTTTTGTCTTCAACAGGAGATGCGTCCCTTTTGCGACGTTTCGTACGCACTCGCTGTGCTTCCGTTGAAGAAGCAGCAGCATTTTTGGTATCGGGCGTATTAGATTCGTCATTACCTTTGCTGCGTTTTTTGCGTGTAGCAGCGGGTATCTTCGCTTCAGACTTGTCAGATATATTTTGCGTGACAGGCACAACGGTTTGCCCTTCCTGTGCAGTCTCGGTGTAGTTTTGGCGCATCTTCCTTAGAGCCTCAAGGCAAGAAGACCTAGACATGCCCGCCTTGGACTCGCCTGGCAGATCATTCTGAGTAGTTGATGACCATCCATGCCTCATCATATTCATGATTTGCAGCCTTCGGGCGTCTCGATTCTCGACTTGCTCGAGTTCGACACTGTTGAGTTTGTGGCCAGTAGCCCTGTCCACTCGACTATGCGGCCTTGAAGCACTACCGGCGTGGAATGCAGATGGCATGGTACTGCTGAGCATGGTATTAGCGATACGAGTTACATGTGAGTCTGGCGTGAGGCACAAAGGCGGGGCGGTGAGATGTAAGATCTGTGATTCAATCCGCAGGGCATCTTCTTCGCTCCATACCCCACCAGCCTTGATATCCATCATGCGCAAGTCATTCCAGATGGTTTCATCTGAGGACCGAAGGATCATGCGGTAGATTTCCACGCCTTCGGGACTAGGACTTGTTTCATCTTTCAATGACGGAAAACGACAAGCACCATTGTTGGCTTGCGTGCCATAGCGACCGCCTTCACGTAAATAATACAGGGATGTATTTGAAGGATACAGACGACGACCGTCTGGGCCAAAATGGTTCAAGCTGGTGCCCGAGCCAGGACAAGGTTTGCGATGATCGTGTACCTCGACGATCAAGCATCCCTCGAAGAACGGTACACCGGCTTGTTGAAAAACGTCCATCAAATCCACGGGTATAATTTGTCTGCAGAGATAGTCAAGAAAGTCGGTGGTGCGTGATTCCAACAAAAAGTAGCCATCCTATTATAAGTCATTCGAAGTGCGTACCTGCTTCTCAAAGCGCATGAACTGGGGGTGTAAGTGTAGGATAAAGCTAGCCGGATCTTTTCTGTGTCGCTTAAGAATCTGACGCGTCGTACGCTCGTAGTTATACACAGACGCCGACGTCGCCATCGTGGCAATCGACCAACCAGTGTGATCATTCTCCACATGGGAAAATGGGCCGAAATGGACGCTACATTACATGTCTTCGTCACTACTCAGGGTCAAGTCAATGACGTGGCTGGGGGGTGGTGCCTCTGACTCAGGCGGCGGTACAGAAATGGGTATGCTAGGTGTGACGGGAGGTGTTGCCAGTTCCTCTTTAGGTTGTGCAAATCCATGAGGAGGAGACGCATGCGTTGATGGCATGGGCGAGTTATCGGGCGTGTCATCATCGTCCATGGGCAGCGGAGGTGCTGACACGGGCTGTTTGATAAAAGGAGAGTCAGTATGGTATTGGTCGTCGGCTGTGTGCCATGTGCCATCTGACTCGACAAGCACGGCTTCGCAGTCGGCTGGTACGCGGCGCAGAATGTCTTCCACGTAGCCATCCATGTGCAAATCCTCTGACCTGATATCTTTGCTGCATACGGGGCACTGCCACTGGGGAGACTGCTCGTTCATCGAGTAGAAACTCAGCGCATCGAAGCATTGAATGTGATCACAGGTATTTGAGCGACATGGAATGCTCATACGCATGTAGGTCAATGGACATGTCAGCTTAAGGGTCGATGCGCCTGTCTCAATGTCTTCATCTTTGGCCTTTTCGCGCATCATAGCCATGACGGCCTCTTTGGAGCGGTACCGACGAAGCTTCAGCTGCTCTGTGAGGTATTCTGCTGTTGTGATTTTGCACAGCGCCACGACCATGGTATGGCGAGCGGGCGAATTAGCGTAAGACAGTTCAACTCGATTCAACTTGCCCGGCTGCATGGACAAGTGCCCGTTCCGATTCAGGTTTGGTGGCGAGACGCGGCCTGCATGTTTTTTATTTCCTCGTAGATTGACATTCAAAGAGTGATCATTGATGCGGGCATCGCATGTAAATGGAAACTCGACGGGGGCTGCCTGGTGGGATGGCGAGACAGAGGCCATAAAGTGATCAAACGTCGTACAGAACAAACGCAACTGGTGCAGATGCTGGGTATCACGGAGCTGGTCCACCTGCTGCTGTGAAAGAGTGAACGACATGCCGACCTGGCGACGACCCGTCGAGGGAGGAGCCTCTGGCACCTGCACAATGGACGAAACGAATTCGAGGACCTCGTAGAAGGGCGACGACCAAAACCGAAGCTGCTTGAGCGACCGTGGCGTCAAGCCTTGGGTCGGAGCTGTCCATGTCATGGGATTCGCAGCGTCTGTGGCGGCAGACCGCATCGTCACGGATGGCAGCGCGGCGCTGTCGTGACCGCCCTGGTCAGCCGTAGGCGCACAGCCATAGCATGCTCTGTACCGACTCATCGCGCGCCGTAAATGTACATGATCCATGCACCATTCATCGAATCCCAAAGGTCTAATTACCGCCAGCATTTCCTGATACGACTGTATGTTGGCACATGCCATGACAACCGCTTCGGTGAGTCGCTGGACCAAGTCGTTCTTGTTGCCTGACAACCGCATATGTGGGCAAAAAGGCAGGCGCCCATTGAATTCCTTGATGTGCTCTTTCAACTCCGCCACTTTGAGCGTCTGAATGTATTCACACACATCTGTCACTGGCACGAGATCCATCGCCCAGCGTCGTGGCGTCGCCACGCTCCAAGACGGATTTTTTCTCTCCACAGTGTACACCATGTGGATGGTATAGTGCCACGTGACATCTATAGGGTCGACCCCTGCCGCTGGAGTCGACGTTCTAAGGCAGCGCGACCAGCCCATGGCTGGTGATCGTTCCGCTTTTCCTCCCACTCTTGCAGCAGGTCCAAGTCAACGGCTCGGTCTCCCAGCTGGAACTGGCGCTGACACGATCCGGGGCCCGTGGCCGCCTCGGTTGGTAGTACGTGCGACACGCTCTCTGGCGATGGCGGCGGCGAGAGAAATCGCGTGCCGTGGAGTTCAGGCGGGAAAAACTCCTGATAAACGGGGTGCGCAAACGATGGTTCGTAGCGATACATGGCACTGTAACCCAATTCCTTCATCAAACGCGTCGGTGCATTCCGTATATGTAGTGGTACAGGGTAATTGTAGTCTGACGCCACCTTGGACAGGGCCTTTTTCCAGGCGCGGTACGACCGTGTGCTTTTGGGGCATTCGGCCAGGGTGACGACGCAGTGCGATAAGTTGATGCCGCACTCGGGCAATCCGACAATTTCGCACGCGCGGTACGTTGCTGTAGCGAGATTCAGCATCTCGGCAGAGCAGCAGTCTTCCGAGGCACACACAATGAGGCGCCGCGCGATGAACAGGGGATCGTCCCCGCCGGCGACCATCCGTGCAAGCCAGTACAGCGCGGCATCTGGGTCTGAGCCACGGATACTTTTATGCAAGGCGCTGATCGTGTCGTAGTGTGCATCGCCAGCACGATCGTACTTGAGGGCGGTGCGTCGCAGACTTGTCTGGAGGTGCTCGCGGTCTTGGTGTCCTTCGCTCACCAGTGCCAATTCGAGTGCTTGGAGCGCCGCGCGTGCATCGCCATCTGCCATACGCGCGATCCAGCGAAGGAGCTCCGAGTCTATCCACGCGTAGGCACCGCCTTGAAATTCATCGTCGTGTCCACGGCGAACACGAGCCATGGCCTGCTCGAGGATATAGAGACAGTCGTCTTCAGTGAGTTTCGAGAGCACGACGACTCGGAGTCGCGAGAGCAGTGCGCCCTGCAGCCGGAAAGATGGATTTTCCGTCGTAGCTGCTAGCAATGTGATGTGGCCTCGTTCTAGCACGGGCAGAAACAAGTCTTGCTGTGCCCGATTAAAGCGTTGCATCTCGTCGATGAAGAGGACCGTGCGCTGTCCAGTGAGTGACTGCCGGTGAACGGCCTCGTCCACGAGGCGCTTGACGTCGTTGGCCGAGGCGGTCGTTGCGGACAGCTCGACGAAACGAAAAGGCGGTCCCTGTGGCGTCGTGGCCTCGTGCGTCACGATACGCGCCAATGTCGTCTTGCCGGAGCCTGGTGGACCCCATAGCACCATGGAGGGGATGTGTCCTTTGCGCAGAAGAGCGCGCAGTGATCCGCGCACGACTTCGTCCTGCCCGACGTACTCGTCCAGCGAGTGTGGGCGCATGCGCTCGGCAAAAGGCAGAGTCGTGGTGCGACGCGCCTTGGATCGCGGTGCCTCGTTCTGAGCAGGCCGTTTCTTTTCTGGCGATGGTGTCTTTTGCAGGCACCGGTCTAGGTGCTCATTCATCACCGCGAACGGCAGACGTGCAGCGCAGTTCGGGCACGCCACGCGCTCATGCTCGGCAGGTTGGGACGCCATGCGAGGGACGCGCGTGTCGTGGGAGGGGCTCAGGTACTTCCTCCACTCATCCACGTGACCTAACGGGCCCCGAGTCTGGCCGGCCGTCGTGGAGCGTGAGGGGTTTTGCTACCACTCTCAGTATGAGCAGCGACAAGCCGCGCCTCGCGAGCGAGGATGTGCTGAACAAGAAGATGGACCTGTGCCTGAGCAACACGATTGTCAAGACGGGTATTGGTTTTAGTGCGGGTGTCGTGCTCTCCGTGCTGTTCCTTCGTCGGCGCGCGTGGCCCGTGTGGCTCGGCACCGGTTTCGGTCTGGGTGCAGGCTACACGGACTGTGAGCGGTCGTTCAACCCAGTCGCTGTGCCGGGTGTGCGCATCTTGCCTTCGACTGCGAATGTGGCTGTGCCGCCTTCGCGCTTCTCGCAGCTGCAGGACCGTGTGGGCGAGCTGTTGGGCCACGCGCGCGAACAGGCCACGGAGGCCGTGGAAGGCACGTCGGATATCCGCTCGGCCGCGCACGAACGCTTCACAGACTTGACACAGAGTGGCAAGGAGCAGCTTGAGAAGCAGCTGTCGAACCTGCAGGAGTCGACGCACAACATCCGGGAGAAGGTGGCCGAGGCCGTGAGCAAGGAGGACGACAGCAAGAACCATGACTCGGACAAGAAGGTGCGCGTGGTCTAATGTGGCTGATTGGCGCCATAGTCGTAGCGGATATTAACGCCCTCTACAGTGGTATGTGCACGCACCCCGCGAACATGAGCCGTGTTTGGCATGCAAAGTCACGGGCGCCGCGGCTATGTCGTGTACCGGCATCGCAGCTCTATTGGAAGCGCGCCGCCTGCGTCAGGCGGCCGTGGTGCGGCAGCCGCGGTGGTGCGCGTTCCTCTTTGCGGTGGGTGTGGCAGGTCTTGGCGGTGGCGCCGCACGACTGTGGTTCTAGCTGTGTAGCTCCATAGCGATGCGCAGCGCATGCGAACGCTCCGATAGTGCGCTCAGCTGCGCCGTCTGTATGTCGCGCAGCACATCGAGGTCGGCTGCGCGTATGGCGGACCAGTCGGCGTGCCGCTTGCACTGCCGCTTAGGCACGTCGCAGACGTCCGCGGCGCCGCTGCCGCCGTCCTGGTCCGCCATGACGGCGCGGCCCTGTGGCGAGAGGGTCCAAGCCGCGAGCGCCTCGTCGTCCATGCACAGGCGCGCATCGAAGCCACAGGCGGAGCCAGCAGGCCGGTCGTCCGCGTGCTGCAGCAGTTTGCTGCGCACGCTGAGCAAGTCCAAGCTCGCGTGCAGAGCCGCGCACTGCCTCTCGAGCCGTTTGAGTTCCGTGTGCAGCTGCGCCGTATCGTGCTCGCGCGTGTCGAGGCGCGTCGCGTGCTGCCGCACAAAGGCGCCCCAGCTCGTGCCGGGTGGCGGCTCTCGGGGCGCCTGGTCTCCGTGCATCCACATGACGACGCCGCGGCGTGCGTCTTTCGGCGCGCACGTAATGTGGTGGGTATCTTGCGAGACGTGCATCACGTCCATCCGCGCGCGAATCTCGGCGAGGCCACAGGCGTCGGAACAGTAGCGGGACATGGGCAGGCGGGAGGGGCGGCGGCACGCGCGATGGCCGCACGGCACCTTGAAGGACGTGCGCTGCGCCGTGCGCTTCGCGCACGGCGCACACACAAACGTGTCGATGAGCTCGACGTCGTGCTCGGCTACGCGCATACACGACGCGTGGAACCATTCGTCACACACGTCGCACGCCATCATGAGGCGGTCGTCATCGTACGCCTGGCGGCACACGCAATACAGCTTGACGTCCTCAGTTGCCGGCGACGCCGACGCTGAGGCGGACCACGCTCGACCTGTGAGCGAGCGCTTCGCATCGCGCTCGTCAGCGAGCGCCGCCGCGTCTTTTCGCTTGGTGTCCATACGATGACCTCCTTCTCCACTCGGCCGCCACCATGGACCTGTCTCTTATACACATCTGACGCTGCCGACGAAGAGGATAGTGTAG
>ERZ1030833.182-NODE-182-length-8348-cov-6.565175_pt1 | contig 8348 bp, 5 predicted proteins | sample MGYA00517300_ERZ1030833 | MGnify/ENA primary metagenome ERZ1030833 (study PRJEB33718, sample SAMN03159658) | human skin metagenome | collected 2014-05-20 | study: EMG produced TPA metagenomics assembly of the PRJNA266117 data set (Human skin bacterial metagenome and...
GTTCAATTCCTCAGAACCTGCATCCTTGTTTGCTTCCATTTTTGGCTGCGCTTTTTGGTCCAGCTCAACTGGCGCACCTTCCGAGACGTTGACTTGCTTCGTCGTTTCGCTCGACATGACTATCGTCGATACCTGGCGGCCGTGCGTAGGAGTCGTGTCGTGTCGCCTCAACGGCCGAGTCTCCACATAGATGACCAACGCTGACAAGGCAGAACTACATGACACGTGATTATTTTCAATGTTCGAGGGGCTATAATGAGATGGGCGCCACACGCATCTTGTTCTTTATCGTCGTATCCCATTTTCAGTCGGACTTGGTATGTGACCAAGCGCATTTCCAAAGCGGTAGGCTAACACTATACAGGATTGGAAATGAGGGATAAATGGAGAAAGAAGCGTATGCGCCGTCTTCGCCGTAAGCGCAGAAAGATGCGTGCTCGCTCGAAGTAAGCGATCGCGACCAGGGCAGCTCCTGTGATGTAAGGACCATTGAGAATTGTCTCTTTGGTTATCCTTGCTCAGGTCAGTGGTCAATGTGATATGTCGATGTCCTTGTCCGCTGACTCTGCCAAAATCATACGTGTTTCTGAACGGGTGATGGCCACAAAACAATTTGGCGCGAATGTGTCTAAATGGCGTATCGGCGAGCCTATCGCCTCAAGATAGTCTTACATTGCGCTAGATCCAAAAGGTCTTTACCCCTATGAAAATTGTGTGTCATATAGTGTCTGCTTGTTTTGGGTTGATTGTTGAGTCGACTGTTCTTTGACAATGAGATGTGAAGCGTCGCGGCTGTGAGGACTGCACGCGCCAACACATGTGTAGCATCGACTGTCAATATTCGGGTGTGAGGGATGCTTCGAATGAAGACACAGTATGTTTAGCTGATTCGAATGCTATGAAAGCATCTTTAATAGTCTTGAACATACTCGCCCTGTTCATCGTAGACTTCTTCGACGTACTCACCCTCGTACATTTCGTCATCATCCACGCCAGCAGCTTCATATTGCTCATATTCAGCTACCAAGTCGAGCAGGTTAGACTCCGCCTCTGTGAATTCCATCTCGTCCATGCCCTCGTTCGTGTACCAGTGCAAGAAAGCCTTGCGGCGGAACATAGCTCCGAATTGGCTGTGTGTACGCTTGAAAAGTTCCTGGATCGATGTGGTGTTACCAATAAAGGTGGCACTGAGTTTGAGCTTGGGAGGCGGCACGTTGCATAGCGACGTCAGCACATTTTGAGGAATCCATTCGACAAAGCCACCGGTTGACTTGAGCTGTACCTTGTGCATTTCAGACTCGACTTCTTCACTTGAAACCTTTCCACGGAATATAGCTGCCACTGTGAGATACTTGCCGGAGCGTGGGTCAATCGCAGCCATGTTATTATGAGGGCTAAATCCCTGCTGTACCAACTGAGGCACATTCAAGGCTTGATAGGATTGAAGCGAGGAGGCAACAAGCGGTGCATAACCGCATGTAAAGAAGTGCAAGCGTGGGAATGGTATCATGTTCACACCCAATTTTCGGAGATCCGAGTTAAGCTGACCAGGGAAGCGCAGCGTAGTCGAGCAACCTGACATGGCGTACGAAATCAACGTGTTGAGATCATCGTACCTAGGCGATTCGGTACGCAATGTGCGCTGGCAAATATCGTACAGTGCCTGATTGTCCAAGCAGAAAGACAGGTCTGCATTCTCGACGAGCTGGTGGAAAGAGAGCGTTGCGTTGTATGGCTCAACAACCGTATCAGACACCTTTGGGGACGGAAGCACTGACCATGTCGCAAGCATACGATCCGGATATTCTTCACGCAACTTGCTCAACAGGTTGGTACCAAGACCAGAACCTGTACCGCCACCCAATGAATGAATCAGTTGGAAGCCTTGAAACATATCGGCACGCTCTGTTTCATGACGTGCTACTTCAAGAACAGCATCTAAAAGCTCTGCACCCTCCGTGTAAAAGCCCTTAGCAAAGTTATTACCGGCACCGGACGCGCCATGAACGTAATTGTCTGGACGGAACAGGTGACCCAACGAACCTGTGCGGAGGTGGTCAATCGTACCCGGCTCCAAGTCGATGTTCACTGAGCGCGGCACGTACTTTCCCTCCTGATTTGAGTCTTCAAAGAACACGTTGATCTTGGAAAGCTCCAGCGGATCGTTACCGACGTATTGCTGTATGGTATCAGTATGGCTTGCACAACAGGCTCTTACGTACTCCATCTTTGTTCAGACCATGCTCCTCAAGAATTGTCTCCCAGAATGCCGTAGAGATCTGATTTCCTGCTTGACCGACAGAGAAGGTAATCAGTTCCCTCATCACGTTCAGATCAACGTAGTGTGGTGGACGTCAAGCCATTCAGATTTGCGCATGCACTCTTTGGTGCCGACCCGCGCGTGTTGATCTTTTCCCACGTGGCATTATCCCCCGCCTGCAGAGAAAAAAAAGTTGGTAATTCCAGGACCATGTCGTCCTTGGAGCTAGCGCTATCGGCGCACCCACTGGGTGTGTGTCCTCTGGGAAACGCATACTTGGAAGGAGCCAAGAATTTGCGCCCTAAGGGTCTTGGGTGCTTTGCATATTGGGAAGATGCATTTCTTGTCCAGTTCCTCATTGAATGGCTGGACGTACGATCGCTTTTGGCGCTGAGTTCTGCGAGCCGCAGTTTTTATGCGCTTGTCAATACGCCTCAAGTGTGGCGCGAAAAGTATATACGTGATAAGAGTGGATACGTATTAAAATGGAATGGAAGCTGGCGCGGCACCTATGCTGCGACAGAGACGCAGAAGAAAGCATGCCAAGATGCCGCCACGGCATGCCGCATCCATTTGTCGGGTGTGTACTCAGATACCATATACCAAGAATTTATAACAGCATCATTTGATCCTCGCCTCTTTATTGAGATGCATGCACGGCGCGAAATGCGCAAGCTTTCTCGTGTACGCAAAATTGCTACAGACAAGGTACCCGAACGTCCCAGCATACCCGATAACATTGAGCGTTTAGATGCGAGAACGTGCAATGTGTCCGAATTTCTCACCAAATATTCGCAGCAGGGTCAGCCCTGCATTTTGATGCATGCTACGGAGAACTGGCCTTGTCATGCATGGTCACTTGATTTTATCGAAAAGGTCTGGGCGACCCGCATGTTTCAGGCTGAGGCTTTGCGTGTGAATGGCGAGAATTATGTATCATATGCACGCTCGGTTGGTGGGGGTGGCATGCCCGATCCGACGTCGGGAGTTGTGCCTGACACGTCTCCCTTCTACCTATTTGATGCTGACGTGGCTGTGGAAGATGCGCAGGCGGCACGCGACTGGCGAGTACCTACGCTGATTACTCGATATCCTCGATCCGAGTCATTGGTGGACGAAGAGGCGAACGATGAGCAGATTCGTGCGGATCTTTTTTGTCTCTTTGGCAACGCGCGCCCGGATTATCGTTGGCTTATTGCTGGTCCTAAACGAAGTGGCAGTTGCTGGCATAAAGACCCGAACATGACATCTGCGTGGAATGCCGTAATGCAAGGGTCGAAATATTGGATGCTTCTGCCACCCAAAACGGTACCGCCTGGTGTATATGTCACAGAGGATGAGTCCGAGGTCACGGCACCGGCAAGTCTTAGCGAGTGGATGCTCGATTTCTACGCAGAGACTAAGGCCAAGCATGGACGTCGCGAGTGCGGTGGAGATGGCCAATTGGTAGAAGCGGTGTGCCACGAAGGCGAGGTGATGTACGTGCCAAGTGGATGGTGGCATCTCGTTGTCAACCTGGACGACTCGGTGGCGTTAACGCAAAACTTTGTCAGTGTCACTGAATTACCCGACGTCTTGTCCTTTATGAAGTATACACCCGACCAGATCAGTGGCTTTCGCAAGGATGTGGCAAAGACCTCGGTATTCGAGCAGTTTGTCGAAAAACTGCGATCGTATGATCAAGACCTTACCAACGATGCATTAGCGCGTATGCCGTCACGGAAAGTACGCAAGCCAGCGGAACCAACGCGTGATTGGCGTGAACGATTGTGCGAGGAAAGCGAAACAATGTGTACTTTTAGTTCTCTAGTGGATGATGCCGAGTTGGGTGAGACGCCATGGTAGATCACGTAGATAGCTGTGTGCGCCATAAAGCATAACGCTTTGATGCATTCACGTCACCAAGCGCTTCTGTAAGCCAAGCAAGAGTTCCAAGCACGCGTGTATTGAGTTGAGCCTGCCAGGGAGGCTGTCCGCGCCATGGACGAAGCGACTTGGTTAAGAGTTCCAGCTCAGAGCGAGCCAATGTAAGATCATGTTGGAGAATATAACACCCACAGACTTGGTACCGCATTTCGTATAATTCCTGTTGTTCTTGCTCCGACAATGTCTGCGTCCCCAGTTGGGTGCGATAAGCCGATACAGCACGCACACAATGCTGCACTGCTGTACACATCTCTTCTGTATTTAGAGCAGGAATCGGTGCATCACGTCCGTCCATATGCAGTGCTGCATCAACCTTTTCTCTGTGATACGCTGGTGCATCAAACGACCACTTTGCCATCAAACGCAAGGCACCGGGCTCGAGCATTGCATAGTGGAGAGAAGAACTAATCCAAGCCTACGGCCCATACCTCAACACCTATGCACGTAAATCGACTGGTTTCGGGTAGGGGACTTGCGCCATGGGTCTCGTCCAAAGGTATGAGCAGGTCTACAGATGGCTTGGGTGCCGTATCTGCGGCATTTGTGGCTTGGCTCTCGATTGCATTACATAGCACCTCGTTATGAAAGGCGGGGCACCGAGACGATAAGCCATTAGAAAACGTATCATCCAACCACAAGCCATACCGACCATCCCCTCCTCCGACAGACAAATAGTCAGACTCTGAAAGTACCATATAATCGTTTTCTCCTGACCAGCAGAAATACTCGATAGCACGATCAGGGTGCATGTCGTCATAATTGCTCGCATCACCATCAGTTTCCGTTGGAGGCACGGGCAAGCGTCGCTGTACTGTCTTCCACAAGAAACACTGCCCATTTCCGTAGTAATGTGATGATTTATGCAATGGTTCGTTTATAAATGCTCCAAACACATTGCCATCTGTATCACTTACAGCCAGGACCATGGCCATTTCAGTTGATACACCTTTACTTGGGCTTTCATCTGACAAACTCGTTCCCAAAACAGCTGATTGAGCAGCTAGCGATGATCCTCGAAGCCATCCCTCGCTTTGCATGCCGTCCGAGGACGATCTCAAACCTGTAAATCTTTCGACGCGACTGTACAATGTAGCTAGACTAGAGCCGTGCTGATCGAGTGAATAAACCAGTGACCAAGACTTTCCTAGTCGTAATCGCAAAGGTAGAAGTGATTGAATGCGTGCGGCGTGCCAGGGCTCAATTACCGCGTCCGTGTCTTGGTTCCTATCCTTGAGAATGACGGGAATCGGCTGCCGATCGCGTGAGAGCTCAGACGAGGATAATGTCCAATTCCCACGATTCCAATGCGGCGAGGCATTCGGATCAAAGCCAGGAGCTCCAGAAATTGGGGCAGAGGATGTGTGTCGGCGAACGACGGACGGTCGTCGGCGAGGCGGATGCGGTTTGGACAATGCATCATGGAACGCGCTCAGAGCGCTAAGCTTACTCCATATAGCCCCTGCATAGGAAGAAGGCTTTGAGTCTTTCTGTTCCGTATTTTCGTGTTCTATAGCTCGTAGACTAGAGCTAGGTCCAGCTTGCTCAGTGGTAATAGCCTCAGCAATCTGCTCATGCCGATGTGCGTCGAGTTTCTGTTCGATAGGGCGTAAATCCAAAATACGATCATCCTGTTGATTTGTGCCGAGCTCTAAAGGTTCGTCTGCTATCTGGAATTCACCAAACGAATCACTTCGAGCATGCGTTGAAGATGAACCTTGCATGGCCCACGCAAATAAGTGGCTCTTCCGCACTTGCGTACGTCCCTCCCCAAGTTACATTAGCCACGTGGCTCATTATCTACGATACTACCTTGAAATCATGTTGGTCATTTGCATGGTCGTTACACTTGAGCATTGATAAATGATTGCCAGCGCTGCGCCTCAGTGTGAGAAGGCGCCATGAAGTAATAAATGTACTTTGCATCCACGATACGAAGCAGTGACGGTCCCACAACGGATGCTGGCGGCAACATGACGGTTTTATGCATGCCTGGAGGCAGCATATGGACTTGCGGTTTGAGCACTGCTACCAGGTCCAACGCGCCTGTTTCACCTGATGCCGAGCCATGCATCACACGACTTTTACCGCTTATAGGCGAAGCATCTTCGGTGGATGACACGCTAGACGATACAGCAGCAATGAGGTCATTACACAACAAAAGATGTAGAGGCAAATCCATGGTCATCTGCTCAAGAAAATCTTCGTCACAACTCATCCTAGGGCCAGAAACATCGCCGGGCGGCGTGCCTTGGTACACACGCTTCGACACGCGACACAATCTAAATGGCCCGTCACACACAAGACGTCGATGCGGCTGAACCAATGGGGCAGAAAATGTACCACGCAAACGACTCTGCCATTGTAAAAGGCGTTTGCCTTGCTCAGATTGGCGCTTGCCCTCGTTCACCCATGAGGCCACCAACGAAATGTGTGCAAGTGCACGTGCCAAGGCCTCACGATCCAAATCAGGCAACACGCCGTGCGATGTACATTTGACGAGCTGCTCTAGCAGCAAGCGGTATCGTGGGATACGCTGTATCGGTAAGAGAAGATATCCCTCCAAGTTAATTTGCGAGTGACGAGGGTCGTCGCGGCACCGTCTGAGGAAGAGCTGCATACGTCGATGCTCTGCATGCGAAATGGGCTGTAAATCACTTACTGCTTTTTCTTCAAAGGTGAGAGCGGTAGGTGATGTGCTAGACAAAGCCGGGTCAATGTTCAAGAAGCGCTGTCCAATCGAGGCAAGTGAGGTGCTAGATGACTTGATAGCGGATTTTACACGGGGCGATATTGGCTCATGCCATTGCGAGATAATTTTCAAGGCTGTCTCATATTGATTGACGTAGTTTGTGTACATTTTAAAGTACGTGGCATATTCCGAAAATACATTCGCCACATCAGCTGCGACTTGAGCGCTGAGCGATGCATGTTGCTCCTCATCTAGCTCAGATATCTTGAATAGGGCCGCCGTCTTTCGTTCCAGTTCTGGCAAGAATGCCCCTTGATGAAATTGAATGATTACCTCGATGTGCCCAAAAATGATACGCTCTTTTTCGACAGACATAACGCGTTCGTCTGATACACCGTCCATTGGCTGTCGAGCCCTTTTCACGTAAATGTCCATTAACTCAGATAAGCCAGCAACATATGTTCGTTCTGTCTCAATGATTTCGCGAAGTACACAATATCGTTTCGCAGCATTATCTTTGACATGCGTCTTATTCGTTTCACCCACATCTTCCAAGATGCTGTGGCGTGAAGAGACTTCACCAGCTGTACCACTGGGAGTTGAGTCTGAAGCATCTCCCGAAGTCATGATGGGGCTGCCAAATCCGCTGCTATCGGCCACTGACGAAGCTGTCTGTGGCACTTGGCGATGTCGTTCTGGTAACAGTTCATCCATATCACGTAGGTAAGCCCGGAGATTTCGGACATACGAAGTACCCACGCGGGCATACCAAGCCAACACAGACTCCCTATCACCGTTGTCGGCATAGACAGGTAAGAAGCAGGACAGTGACCTGGTTTCATGCGAATTCGACGGCAATTGACCCAGCCTAGGCAACGGCACCATAAAAGTTCTGGTTGGCGTTTGATGAGGTACCCTTAAACCACCTGCATTCGAGGACCTCACAGGTGAGTCTGTCGTTACGCTGGCGGCGGATGATATACTAGCTGTATCAGACACTGTCCCTGCTCTGCTCGGCGCTCGTACCAACGAAGAACCGTCAAGTTGAGCACCTGTACGATTATTCGTTTTAAGCTTATTTAAAAAGCCACCACTGCGTTTGCGTGCTTCAGAAGGGCTTTGAATAGGTGGGGGCTTAGGCGAGATCTGAGTGTTGACCGTAGGCGTCGTTGGCATTATGTTTGTCGCTGGGGATGGGGGGTCGTCGCTAGGATGCAAAAGTGGTCCTACAATGGCCTTCCAGGCTGGAGTCCATTGTGTATTGCCTGCGAGCAAGAGACAGTCAAGGTAATCGAGCGCATGCATCCAACTGGGCAGGCAAGTCAGTCGGTTCTGGCGTAATCCAAGAATTTGCAAGCGTTCCAGGCTGAGAATTTCGTGGGGAACCACAGGCAACTTACAGCCATCGACGAGCAATACGCGGAGGCTGTCTCTTATACACATCTCCGAGCCCACGAGACTAAGGCGAATCTC
>ERZ1030833.197-NODE-197-length-8126-cov-6.617643_pt1 | contig 8126 bp, 8 predicted proteins | sample MGYA00517300_ERZ1030833 | MGnify/ENA primary metagenome ERZ1030833 (study PRJEB33718, sample SAMN03159658) | human skin metagenome | collected 2014-05-20 | study: EMG produced TPA metagenomics assembly of the PRJNA266117 data set (Human skin bacterial metagenome and...
CGAGATTCGCCTTAGTCTCGTGGGCTCGGAGATGTGTATAAGAGACAGCTAATGTCAGCCTTGATAAAATAACACATACTGTTTGTGCTGAACGAATCACACAAAGCCTTGCTTGCACACACGACAGACGCACATAAGAATCGATGAACCGTGAGGCTGCAAATTGTAAAGCCATCCATGCGCTCACAAACGCGATCAATATAGATTAAAATGATAAGCATACATGGCTTATCCAGAGTTGTGTACTTGGCCAAGCGACGGAGGTAGGCCTCAACACTGATGCCCGGAGGTGCCCGAGAATGAAAACGGGTTAAGTCGGCCGGATGCAAGGGAATGGTATCGTTATGAGAGATGAGCTGAAGCAGCATGCCCGAAATAAGCGCAAACAAATCCTCAGGATCAGCATCGTAAAAGCGTGCTGGGAGCTCTTTCTTTTCGAAAGTCGCTCTTTGCGCTGGTGTAATCACATTAGATGCAGGGCTATTTTGGACGGAGCCATCGGACGATCTTGTTCCACTAGAAGAAAGAATCTCGCTTGAGTCCTGAGACCTCGAGCTTCCACTGGAAAATTGCGAGAACACAGCGGATGGGGACCATTTTGGAATGTTTGCGCTACCTTGAGCTCGCCTCAGGGGGCTTTGCTGTGCTGTCGTGTTTGGCTTCGAGTCCATAGCGTTGGTGTTTTGTTCCATGCCGAGACTGAACTAATTAGAATATACTTCTCTGGTAAAGCAGCAGACCATAGGTCATACCTATATGCGAAGAAGCTTGAGTAGCAGCACCGCCCCAGCTTGCTCGTTTTGCTGCGACGGCCAATTCGTAGCGTAATCAGCAAGCCAAGGGTCACAAGTTGGCCGCGACACTCGGGAGGGTCCCGGTGTATCACGTGCCCTGCCTACTAGGTCACCAAAATGTGAAACATGCGTGCCAAGCGCCGACATTTTTCTCGCTCCAACGACAGTCATGCAGGAACAGGCAGAGGCGCTAGAGATGAAGCGGTTTCAGGCGCCGGTTGAAAATACGCAAAGAACGGAGCCTATGCCACATCAGCCAAACCATGTATCAGATGCAAGTCAGAGGCTTAAGCAGTACTGCGAACAGCACAAGGATCCTATGTTGTCTCCTTCGCCCGCCGCCAAGGAGGCACCAGTGCAGGATGTTTCACCCAAGAAGTGTTGCACGGTCATGTAATGCAATATTTGGGTATCTTATGCTATGCAAAGAAGAATCTAGCCCATGAGCTTACTCAGATCGTCAGGCGGGTACTGCGTGTCAGCCCGTGAACACGTACATGTGACTGTGCGAAAGTAATAAGTCGCTTGACGCTCTGAATATACTTCCGACTGACTTCGTCGTTCAGCACTAGTACTTGGTAAGTATACCCTAATGCACGTACCGTGTGCTACGCGAGACGTTGCCAATTTTTCGTCGGCGGACCGTTCATGGATGCTGCTTTGTTAGCCGTCGTGGCACGTACCCCGCCATCGTTATGCCAATGGGCCAAGGCGCATTCCCGATAGACAATTGTAGGTATGAGTCGTTCGCTTTGCGGTATTCGCGCAGCTGCATGTAATGTACGATCTCAGCAATTCGCAAAAGGACATCTGGCTCGAGCGAGCGCCGTCGCAGCGCTTTGAGAAGAGGTTTGATATATTCGGACGTTTGTGCATGTAGTGAAGCTACATGGCGTCCTTGTGCACTCAGACGTACATCCTCCGGACGCTGAGCCAGAGCCTCTCCCCAATCTTCAAGCAGGCCTTTCAGTGTATAGTATAAGATCGGATACACACGTGCCGGATCCGACCACATCAGTTTGAGGTCCATCACCGTGTGCATGCCGATGCCTTCGCGCATTCGCGCAGGCACTCTTGCTTGGGACGGCAACGACGCTGTCGCTTCGCGAGACTCTGTGGATTCTGATGGAATTTGAGATGACGGGTGCTTTTCAATGCGGTCCATGATGACCTGGCTCTCTGACGTGCGCATGAATCGCTTACTATCATCGTGCCCTTGCTGCGCGTGAACATCATGTTCCTCAAGCAGTTCCAGCGCACGGAGTCGGAGTCGGCGATCGCGGTCGGTTTCACCAAATAGGCGGATGGGTTCGCCCTTTTGTCGAAGTCTCTTCACAGCTTCTTCATTGGAAATAGTGAAGCGCTCATTGCTTTCGTCCGCGGGTTCCGGCTGCTGTGTGGACTGAGGCGGTGATGTGGGGTTGGTCAGTGCACGTGCCGGTGGACTGGGCAAGTCATGCTCTTCTTCGGCACTGGCTGCACGCTGCATTTGCTCAATGCTTCCACGGCGCATGTACTTGGACGTAGATCCCGTCTCGGAGGCTACCTTGCGCTTTTGCGCGACAATATGGGCCTTGAGCGCCTCCATGGTCCGACAGGCCTGGTGAAGCGCCACCGCTCCTCCAAAGGGGCGTGTGCCTATCTCGGCCGAGTATAGGTAGCCGCGGACGGCATTTTGACCCGACTGCCACCGACCTTGGCCTCTACCTTTCTCTGTTGTATCAAGCATGCCTGAAGTACTCGATCTAAGGACTGCGCTTTTTGACTCGCGTTTCCCCAACCAGGTATGTTGATTCTGCGTGGGAAGCACTAACACACACCAGAACCAGACCCGCCACTGGTATGTGCCCTGAGATTCGCGACTTGTCTTGCATACTAACACGACTGCGCCTGGCGCGCACACATGATGCAGCTGGCAGAGGTATGTCAACGTACATCTGACTGTGCAGCTACGCCGACTACTACCGCTGTGTGAACTCAAAGGGTGAGGACTTTGAGCCGTGCAAGCAGTTCTTCTCGACCTTCCACTCTCTGTGCCCGAACGAATGGGTATGTGATGCGTAACTCGGCACTGACGCTCAGATCGAGAAGTGGGATGAGCAGCGCGAGAATGGCGCCTTCCCTGCGAAGCTCGAGTAATCAGCTTCGCCCACGTCTTGCTTGTAGAATGTCTACTTTATGTAATTGCAAGCCGATCACAGGTCACCCCTCTTGTTGCCTCTGCATTCATGTGCGGCATGTGCCCCATTCGAGCAGGCGATGTACTAACACGTCCAGGCGCGGTGTCTGCTGGAGAGCGTCTGTGATTAGGTGCGCTTCTTGCGCGTCTAACGCGGTCGTGGTTCGGAGCGGCATGTCCACGCTCTGTGCCTGTAGCTCATAGCCGCCACGGTAGGCGAGTTGTGCGTTGATCGTCTTGTTGCAGCGCGTCGAGAGTATGCTCAGGCGGAGTTCGGACGTCCCTGGTGGGCTTGCTTCCTCGAGTTGCACCGTGATGGCTGTGCCATCCTCACGCTGATCCAGCCGTGCACTGCTCAGTAGGGTCGCCCACCGTGCATGTTCCCGCAAAAGTTCCAAGGCGCTGTACAAATGAGCCAAGCTGCGGAATGGGAGAGCCGTGATGTGACGACTTTCTTCGTCCTGCGATGCTGCATAGTACCGTCGCGATGTACTCAGACATTGCTGCACATAACCACAGGCGGATCGCCGTGGCGTGGTGCTGGGCCAAGGGAATCGGGCGAGGCCCAAGGCACAGTATACCTGCCTTGCAATGCGGAGCGGAACGCACATGCCTGGATCGAGCAGTGCGATGAGGGCCTGGGGACGGTTCTGCCCCTCCTCGAGAACGCTTGTTGAAAGTATATTGTACGCCTCGGGGGGCACATCTGAATGTGGTATGGGTGTCCATGAGGGCTTAGATTCGGGCTCGAAACGCAAGACACAGGGGCCGATGCGCACCGTAGCAGCGTGGGATGGTGCAAATGCCAAGCTCAGGAACGGCGTGTGATGGTGGGACAGAGCAAGTCCGTGGCCGTGCTCCATAACGAGAGACACGACACGCTGTTCGTCTGCCTCGCCATACTGTTGTGCTAAGACATGCATCTCTGATTCACAAACACGCTGTGCCGTACGACTTACTTGATCGAGCGCTTGGAATGCGTCTGGCTTGTCCGCAGGTGGCGTTGATTCACACAAGCCATCGATACTGACGAGTGTCGTCAGCGTCGATATGAAAGCTTGCCAAAAGGTCATGGCCTGGGCATAGGCTGTGGTGGGAGGGACTGAGCCGCGCGTCAGGCGCTCGAAAATACGGGCCTCGGTGGGCAGGCCAAAGAGTATAAGCGCGAGCTGCTGGAGCGGCAGGCAAACGACGTCGGCGAGAGCTTTGTCTCTGTCACCGGGCGTCTGAGCCGATGCAGTGGATGCAAACGATACTTGCAGGGACACATGGGGAAGGTGTGCATCACCTTCGTGCCTGAGGCCAAAGCCAATGTCGAGCACAATGTTTTTGCCGCCACATGTGAGCGTGTGCGTAGCCTGTATGTCGGCATGGGCGTCTGGCATATCGATGCGCTCATGGAAGCATTCGAGACCCATGCCGGATAGGGTGGGTATGATGCCTTGACACAGTGTGTCGAGTGTGTCTGCCGCTTGCATGTGGTCTGTTGAAGGCTGCGATGTGCGTGCGAGAGCACCTGTCCATAGTGCAGGCGGAAAGGGCATGAGCTGGGGGTCTGTACAAAACGAGTAGGCGCGCAAGCTGCTGGACGCATCACACAGCTCAGATGCCACGCGCGCGAGTTCTGCTACGCCGGTCGATAGCGTGTCGTTATGAGCGGTGTTCGACGCATCGAGGTCTTCGCATAGCTTCCGAGATGCTGCGTAGATGGAATCCAAGGCATGTAATACAGATTCGCGAGACGTGTGCCTCTCCTGCGCAGAAGGCCTTCCTATCGAATAGAGGCCGAGTCGCGTGGCGCTGTGCAGCGACAGGGCATGGGCCTCTTCCGATATGCGCGCGGTTCCAGCGTAAGCACGTAGAGCGCGCAGCTCGAAGAGCATGTCATGCACGGCCTGGATCGCCGTGCGCGGCACGGCGCCTGTCTCGGACGCCGCTGCTGCCATGACGAGACGAGGCAGGACTAGTCCCTCCACAAGAAGGGGCGAAGTTCGATGGAGCATACATCTACACACTGGCTAGTCGTCGTCGTCGAATGGGTTATCGATGTACTCTTCGTCATCGGTGGCGGATGACTTGGGCTCCGATGAGGCAGGCTCCTTGTGCGAGCTGGTTTGGCTCGGCTCTGGCGCAACGTGTGAGGTGGTGTCGTCACTGCCGTGGAGGGTGGTGGCCGACTTGGAGGATGTGCTGTCCGTGGCGTCAGCTGCAGATGCCTGACTGCTTTGGGGGGTGCGGTGATCCGTGCTAGAACGCTCTGCAGGGTGCTGGGGTAGGGGCGGTGCAGTCTTTTCGTCCATGGAGGAGAGGGGCGATGGAGCCAGTTCGTCGAGCTGTGACTCGGACACGACCTGTGGATCATGGTCGTACGGACTTTTTTGCGTGAACTGCAGCGGGTTCCAGGACGGTGCGGGAGCTGTGTGTGGATTCATAGGATCGGTGTATGCGCTCTGTGGCCGGAAGAGTGTCCTCGCTCCCTCGCGATTCCGCATGGCGGCCTCGGCCTTCTGGCGCAGGCTGGAAAGAGCGGATCCGAATTTGGCCATACCGCGCTCAGTGAGCCGATCAAAGTCTTCGGAGAGCTGCTGCATCTGTTGAGGTCCGGGCCATGGGCTCGGCTCGGGTGGCGGAGCGAAGGTGCTGGGATGGGGCGTCGTCCGGGGTGGCGTCATGCGTGGGCTGTAGGACAATTGCGAGGGGTCCCAACGTGGCTCGAAGGGCTTGCGTCGGCGCGGCTCATACGGGAGTGTGTTGGAAGAATGGCTCTGTGCGGGATGGCGTGCGTAGTAGGGCGACGTACTGCGATGGGGCTTGGCAGCGTCTGGGTCATAGATTTCTAACAGCAGTGGCATGGCTGCGAACGTAAGCGGGCGTCGATGTGCACGTACCTGCATCTACATTGCCTCGTTTTGAATGCAGCACGTCCGAGATCGTGTCGCGCTTCAGCTTGGGAAACATGTCCCAGACGCGGTCAATCGTCTCCTCTGTCAAGGTGGTGCTGGGGCCAGCCGCGGGCATAGACGCAGCAGGCTTCGCAGCACGTACGTCCTCGTGCTCTGCGGCTGAGGTCTTCGGCACCGAGGCTTTCTCGCTCGCATTCTCGCCCAGAGCCTCATCGAGGCTGCGGACGTCTACGTTTTCGGCGTCCACTCGGCTCATCGTGGACGCGTGGTCAGCCAGCGGCCCCTGGACCCCAGACCGAGGGACGCCTTACCTAATATGCAGGCACTGCCCCCCACCCAGCCTCGCACGAGCCTCGCCTGCCGCGGAGGGCGATGAGCGACACGTTGTATGTCGTGTGGAATGCCGTGGCAGGTGCGCGGCGCGCGGCGCACATGCTGGAGGCGTATGTGATGCCGCGCATCCGAGCGTGGAAAGAGGACAAAGCTCCGTCCGTCCGCGTGGTCGTGCATGAAACGGAGGCGGATGCCGGCGCTGTGCGCCTGGGCCGGGCCATAGCGGCGCATGGGCGTGCATGTACGTGCGTGGTGCTGGGCGGTGACGGCACCGTGCACGAGCTGCTGGAAGGGCTCTTTTCAGATGCACAGCCACGTAAGATCTCGATCGTTCTTGTGCCTATGGGCACGGGCAATGCGCTGTACCATACTTTGATGGGGCCGGGCACGGCGCCGGATCCTGCGTGGCGACTCGGCTCGCTGGAGGCGTTCACTAAGGCACAAGCGACGAGGCCCCTCACACTGATGCAGGCTGATCCAGGGCACCATCTGGCGTGTGTGGTGGTATCACACGCCCTGCACGCCGCGATTCTGCGTGATTCCGAGGCGCTGCGCGCACGGTATCCTGGGCCGGAGCGCTTCCAAATAGCCGCGGAGCAGCATCTCACATCCTGGGTCCGTGCCACGCTCACGCTCCTGCCGGACGAGCGGCATCCCGTGTCCGTGTACGATCCGCGAAGCCGCACCTTTTCGCGGCCTGCAGCGTATGAGCACAGCTCAGATGGGCGCGTGCACTTATCCGGTCCGTTTCTCTACATGAATGCGATGACAGTGGACAGACTGGAGCCGTCGTTCGTGCCCGCTCCCTTTGCGAGTCCGACGGCGCCAGCGCCGCTCCGACGACCGGCCAGCGCCATGGACGTGATTGTGATACGTCCCACGCGGCAGCCGAGCGCATCGAGTCCGGACGCCTTTGCGCGAGACGTGCTGATGCCAGTCCTGTTCCAAGGCATGTACCAACAAGGCAAGCATGTGGACATGCAGTATGAAGAGCAGCGTCCGATCGTGGAATACTTTCGTGCGAGTGGGTATATGTGGGAGCCTGCGCGCGACGATGCACTAGCTCGGACGATGTGTGTGGACGGCACCATCATCGACGGCGGCGAGCGCGCTGTCGTGCGCACAACAGCCCACGACGTTCATGCGTTTTGCGCCTGAGCCTTTCGTGCGACCCACAGGCTGCATCGCACACGGCCCGAATCACCACCGTGCGCCCACTTGTGCACGACCGACCCAAACGCACGGAGTGCGCACCGCTGCCAGACGCTGCCGCCACGCCACGCGCGGTCATGCACGCCGAGGCCCCGGAGAAACGCAGCCAAGCCGGGAAACACGTCATGCGATATATCTTGCACGTCCACGACGTCCAAGTGCGCCTCGTGCAGCAGGGTGCGATACGCATCGAACGAAAGAAAGGCGTGCGGATTCGTTCGAGATAGCCTGCAGATCACGTAGTGCTGCACGCGTTCCCACACCGTCGGGGGTCGGCTGGGAGCGGGAACGCTCGGAGCGGGTGTCAGCCACGCGGGGTATGGCCACGCCCCGACGAGGTCGACCAGCGCCAGCGTGCCGCCGGGCGCCAGGCGCTGGGAAGCTGTGCGGACAAAGTCGGCTCGGTCGCTGAAATGGTACGCACAGTCCAAGGCCAGTACGGTATCGTATGTGTCGACGCTGTTCTTCAGCCACGCCACGGCATCCGCACACCATATCGTGGCGCGCTCGCCCAGACGCTGGCGGGCCTGCTGTGCTTGAGCGGCTTCAAAGGTGACGCCGTGCAAACAGGCAGGCTTGTACGTCTCTGCCAAGAGAAGCAGCGAGTCACCACATCCGTGTCCTACGTCGAGGATGCGCGCACCTGGCGGGATGTGGGCCTGTCTCTTATACACATCTCCGAGCCCACGAGACTAAGGCGAATCT
>ERZ1030833.213-NODE-213-length-7783-cov-6.500776_pt1 | contig 7783 bp, 9 predicted proteins | sample MGYA00517300_ERZ1030833 | MGnify/ENA primary metagenome ERZ1030833 (study PRJEB33718, sample SAMN03159658) | human skin metagenome | collected 2014-05-20 | study: EMG produced TPA metagenomics assembly of the PRJNA266117 data set (Human skin bacterial metagenome and...
AGATTCGCCTTAGTCTCGTGGGCTCGGAGATGTGTATAAGAGACAGTCATTCATCCATGCTGCAAACGCATCGGCAAGCTGAGCTTCGTGCGCCTCGCGCTGCGCTTTGTATGCTGCGATATCTTCTGTCCAGGCCGCGACATTCTCGTCGGCGGACAGATCACTATCGTACGCAGCCGACGTGGCACCCTCCTCTGCCCGGCGCGACGCGCTCATGGAACGCTGCATACGCGAAGAAGAGCTCTTTGGTGTAGCACGTGGATGGTATGCAAGCGGACGCGTCTCGTCCGCTTCTGACTTCATCTCGTGGTCATCGGAGGGTGGCACGACGGGAGAGGACGTCATCATGGGCTCGTCTTCATGGTAGGAACTGACGGGCTCCTGGTGGTCATTGAGTATGTTGGAAATGGACATGGCCGGTCGACGTGAGTGAGCCCAATCAGCGTCAGCCCAGTCGTCGGACGGTGATGCCATGTGTGGCGACTGTGGTGTGAGCGTTGGGGCCATACATACTGATTCGTTCGGGTATGTTGGCACGGGCGACGACGCGTCGTCCGTTACCACACTGGTATCGTCCGGAGCAGTACGCACGGTGTCCGCATGCATCGGCAACGGCGCAGCGTCAGGACGCATGTCCATAGCACGGGACAAGGCCAAGGGACGGGAGAAAAAAAAAATCGAGCCTCCAAGAGCCCTCACACCGCGGCCGTACGGCTGTTGGCTGGCGGTCCGCGGGGGCGCAGCTCAGAATTTCCTCCGCAGTGCCTTGCCGCCCAACCATGCAGCACCACACGAGACACCTGCTACACCATGTGCCGGGCAACGAAACTGGGTGCCTCGTAGGCTTCCTTTGTGTCATCGGTTAGTCAGCATATCAGACCCTCTGCCACGCACGACAGCTGCTCCGTGTAAGGCCGTGGCATCCTATGTGCAGGGGTCAGCTACGACGACTCGTTGTCTACGCGCGCTGAAGTGCGCGCCGTTCGCATAAATGACGGGAAGTTGCGGCGGCTCAGTAAGAGACCCTTGAGACTGCGGATCTCCGCCTTCATCTGCAGCATTTCCACCGCAGGACCCGACGTGGGCCGCGCCGAAGGCTGAGTGAAGGCACTAAAACGGCTGCCGATCATGTTCATCGAGCTTTCGTCAGCGAGCACCGAGGCACGAAGCTCATTTCGGACGCTTTCAAAGGTGTGGCGGAAGGACGCCATGCTGGCAGAAGGCGCCATCGCGATGGAGTCTGCTGGCGTCGAGGCAGTCTTTCCATCCGGCGGCGAGCGTGGTGACGACCATAGATCTAGAAGGCCTTCATCGTCCGACTCAGTCACAGATCCAGAAGTTACCACACTCACATGACGGAGCGATTGCGCAAGTTGGTCGAGCGAGTCGCGCACAGACTGCGTTATGTCGATGGGGGCCAATACACGCCGTGGTCGAGGCGCCGGTGCTGGTTCTTGCTCTTCAATAGGGCACGAGGTATCCAGAGCATCCGCTCTTTCGTCTGGTAAAGTAGTCTTGGGTGGGGCGTCACACAATGCCTCTGTGTCGGGAGGTGTGCTAACTTCCTCGTTGACTTGCACTTCAGTCCACGTAGGTTCATAGTCCTTGGGCAAGAGTCGACTCAAGTGGCCGGCGCGCATAGAAGAAAGCGCCTCGCCTACTTTCCGGAATTGCTCCTTCTGCAGGGACAATAGATCAACGCGCGCATCAATCATCGACGTGAGCTTCGGTATCAGGTAGCGGCGAAACACGGCCACGAGTACGGCCGTCGCGCCGCCAGTGAGAATCAACAAGAAATGCAGTGTACGCAAGAAAGAAATAAGCGTATCGTAGCGAGGTCGCGAGACGGATGCAGCATATTCAGCTAGGACTTGATTGGTATCATACTGATATGGTGGCAGTTTCTCAGTCTCTGGCGTAGCATAGAGGGCAAGTGGAGAGCGTGGATACGATGGGACAGGCGGCGGAGGAGCACGGCCTTCCTCCCGGAATGCATCCTCCGCCCTTTCAAAGGCCTGTGTATCACTAGAGTCGGAGACACGTGCCCGATCCTCGTCAAACGCATGGGGCATGCTCGCATACTCGGGACGTTCGGCATCTTCGCGTGCACGATCAATGTCTGCATCACTCAGGCCTTTAGAGTGCAGAAATTGAATATGTTCCTGCGTTAATGGTATGTGTGGGTCCTTCGCCTCTGATCTAAGGGATGTGATGAAGCGCACGGCTTGCGCATGCCGCGCTTGGATCGCTTCGTCTCCCGGCGAGCACATGAGGCCGTGCGGCGGTGTTGAATGGAGAGCGCGGCGTCAGATGTTGCTGACACACCTCGTCACATGCACGCGGGGTGCATGGCCAGGGCGCTGGCCACCAGGGGGGTCGCCCACGTAGGACCTGGACATGTGTGGAGGTACAGCGGATCACGTGTTGTACTTCAAAACTATATTGAACATGGGCCTTCCAGGTGCACGTGGCGGTCATTCCACGAAAAAGCCTAGGACGCCGCTCGTCCTACTCGGTTTTCTACCGAACGTACATTGTCAATATGGACGCCGCCCCCCAGAAGGTCCCTGTCAAGCTTGCGCGCGTACGTAAAAAGCATCAACGTGTGGATATAGACTAACGAACAGGTTACGAAGGTTCTCGGCCGCACCGGTTCGCGCGGTGGTGTGATCCAAGTTCGTGTCGAGTTTATGGACGACTCTACGCGCAGCATCATCCGCAACGTCAAGGGCCCTGTGCGTGAGAACGATATCCTTGCTCTGCTTGAGTCGGAGCGCGAGGCTCGGTATGTAATGCCCACACTAACATGTCTAGTCGCCTGCGCTAATCTTGTCCATCCAATTCTGTATGCATCGGCCATTCATCTTGTTCTATGCCGGCGTAGGCATGACATAAAAATATACTGGGAATACGATGGAATATCCAGCTTCTCTTCTCATGGTTGTGTGTGTGTGTGTGTGCTTGTGTGTATGTGTCAGACGCGTCAGTTTCAGCTATATCGCTATGCAATGGCGGATAAGATAAACAGGCATGCCTCGTCGCTCGGTGCACGAACCGACAATTCCATGGTGATACCTTCTTCAGGCTGGTGCATCATGCGGACGCGTGCCAGCACCGTGTCGATGCCGGTGGTGTTCGCGAGGCGACCAGCCAGCGTCATGGTATGCACGCTTGGGTTGGCGGGTACGTCTGTGCCGCCGAGAGCCTGCATGCCCAGAATTTCAACGAGCGTAGAGCATGCAGCATCGAGGCTGTCGAGGGCCGTGAGAGCGAAGGTCTCGCTAGCCGAGGCAGGCAGCTGGTCCCATGTGGCAGCAAAGTCGAGGTCGGCCGGTTGGATATAGTCAGATACACCCAGGTCCAGCTCTTCTGTCTGGTACTCGTCCTGGTATCCTTCTGGTTCCGGCTCGCCACTGGAGGGGTCGACCTCCTTGGAGGTGAAGCGCAGCGTGTTGCTAAGCGTGGCCACAGGGAATGGTAGGTTGGCATCACGGCGCAGTGACACGTAGACTGTGCCGCTGGGAGCGGCAGCCGAGAGTTGAGGGATGGGCAGAATGAACTCCTCGTCGAGGCCGGCCTCCATGAGGCCACCAACCACCACGACGACATCTTCAAGCACAGTTTCGGCCAGCGTATTTGTGACATTGTACTGGAGCACAATATGCTCCGCAAATACGTGCTTGTATGCCGTCACAATGTACTCGGTTTCGGCCTCTGTCAGCTGCACAGGCGCGCTGATGGGGGACGTTGTGAGCAGTGTGCCGTATGATGCAAACTCAGAAATGTTGCCGAGCAACGAGGCATGGTCAGCATATGTATCAACCAGAGGTGTGCCTTCGATATCGGCAGTTGTCGCAGCACTGGCACCCGCCTCAGTGACGCCCATAGACGATGACGTGCCATGAAGTGTCAGCAGCGAGTCGCTCGGTGGTGCCTCGGTTGCTGCATCCTCTGACACGCGTGGTACGCTGTCGTAGTCGAAGGGTTTCGATGTGGCCATCGAGTCGACATACGCTTGCAAGCTCTGCTCCAGCACCTCTAGGTTCGGTGGGGCTTCGTTCAGCGGCACAGCCGCCAAAGCAGAGGGCGCAGGGGACGCAGACGAATCGAGAAGATGTAGCGCAAAGGTCGCACGGTCACGTACCTCGTCATCAACATCCTCGAGGCAGCGCTGCAGCAGCACACGGATGCGGTCGGTCAAGTGCTTGTTGTGTATGCCAAACTTGGCCAGGTTGTTCACGGCAGCAGCGCGCACAATGGCATTCTCCAGGATCACGCGGTTGTAGATAAAGCGAATGTACTTGTGTGGCTCAGGCATGTGAGGACCCTCTGAGCCAAGCAAGTGCAGGATTCGCACATTGAGTTTAGTGAATTCACAGTCTTCAATAAATTCGCACAGGTGGCTCAGCGCTGCCTCCTTACAGCCCTTCACGTACCGCGCCATCGCAAAGATGGCCTCAACCACTGCACGCTTGAATTCGTAGCCACCCTCATCGCGAAGCACACCAGCGAGGAACGTCAGCATCGCCGACTGCTTGGAGGGGAACTTGAACGACAAGCTGCGGATTGCATCGACGACAATGACTTTGAACTCGTCGCTAATGTCCGACATAAATCCGCTGATCTGCTTGATAAGGCGGTCGACACTAGACTCGTTGCCTGTTTTCAGCAGCGTCGCGATCGCATACGTAGCGACACTGCGGTTTGGATCGGTAATGAGGCTCTCCATGTCGACATTGCACGACTGAATCGCCGCAGGCCGCACTTGCGCCAGTTCGGCGAGCGTTCGCACAGCTGCAAACTTGAGCACCGTGCGTGGCGATGATAAGAACATTTGCAACACGGAAATAGCGCGAGTTTGCTGCTCCACGCTCACACCACTCATAGTGCACAGCGCACGCGCAGCCTCGTAGTTGACCATATCGCTCTTGTGACGCAGCCAGCCCTCGAGCATTTGTGTTAGTGGTGGACGCATATTCGGGTCTTCCTCGGCAATCTTGGCTGCATAGCGCACCAGCATACAGAGTGCATATGGGTTGCGGATCACCACACCCTGGCGGGGCTGACCCAGTTGCTGCACCATTTTAGTCACAGCGATGCGGTCGCCCTGACGTGTCAAGTACAAGAGACCGAGCGCATGGTACTGCATCATATAGCTCATGCTCGGCATATTGACCTGTTCCACGGGGCTACTTTGGCGGTCACCCCCAAAACGGAGAGTGAGCCCTGGACGCAGGCCGCCGAAACCACCAAAGGATGGGCTACTTTGTGTAATACTGGGCCGCATATTAATAGCCTCCTGCATTTCGTTGCCCCAGCGCTTCACGGTATCGCGCGATTCGAAGTATAGATGGTACGACGAGACCAAGGCCGCACAAGACACGCTGGGATGGCGATCCACAATCGCGGACTTGAGGTAGCGCTCAAGACCCTGCACCATGCTTGGGTCAATAACGCGCATCAGCGCCCGGATGGCATTTGGACGGTACACGACCTCAGTGTTGGGCTGCATGTCCTTCATGATCGAAGCCATAGCCATAATGACGTCCTGCGCATATGGCGCCAGTTCCTTGATGGCGAGGTACACCATTTGGCGAAGACCCGCATCTTTGTTTTGGAATAGCTTTGTCGCACCAAAGAACAAATCGGTGGCTTCCTGCTGCGAAAACCGTTCACCCGTATACAGCAGGTACAGGATCTTTGTGAGCAGTATACGACAACGCCGTGGGCTGATGTTGGACTGATTAAACATGCGTGCCTCTTGAATCACTGCAGTTTTGTCATGTCGGAATGACACTTCTTCATCCTTTTTGAACGACATGGCAGAGGAAGCCGTCGCACGCACACACGTTCGACGTCCAAGCGTCCCGGGCAAACCGACACGACTCGCTCAGTGTCCGCTGGCGACCGCCGCGTGGAGTATTCCACAAGGTGCAACGAAATGTGAATCTGTACCTAATAGCACACAAATACATAATAATCAGACTTGCTACTAGGCCATTTCACATAGGCCACAGACATGCTAAGCACGTGGCAAAGTCCAACGACATTTGTCTCGGCCGGGATATGCAGAGCTGCGAGTGGCTAAAATGGCGTGCCCACTGCCGATTTCGTCATTAGTCTCGGTGGGTTTTGATTCATAGGCGGTGCAACGGGCGATTGTCGTGCGCTCTCATTCCCCCCGGACGGAGCGAGCTTATTAGGTCATTGACGTAGCACGCACCTCATGAACATGGCCAACGAGCAGGAAAGCTCTATTGCGTTCCTGCTTGGTTTGCATGATATACACGACACGTTTGATCTCCATCAACAGGAAGGACACGTACCTGCTCAGTCCAGCAGGAGCGATCATCCAACGCTCCTCACAGGCTTAGATGCAATACCACTGACTGCTACCACGCCGAACGCAACATCGAATCAGCAAGCTGCACCTGCGCCGCAAAATCACCATCAGTCAGCAGGTGAGAGCATGGACATGTTCTCAAATCAGCTATCTATGTGGATGAACACCAACTTTAGCTTCGACGGACCTATGGGGCATGCTCTTCTCGCTGATGATGAAAAGGATGGTGATCATCTGGAAAAAGGAGACGATGATCGACAGCGTGATGAAGATATTGAGCGGCAGCGACGAATGGCTGCTTCTAGTGCACACTCTAATGCCGCGCGAGACAAACTCCGCGCTCTAGATCGAGATCCATCTCCCACACCTCCACAGCCGTCTCTTGATTCTCGCCGAGATCGTATTCCATCTCACAACCTCGAAGCATCATCAGAACCTTTCCATCCGACGTACTTTGCTCCGTCACACGACTCCTTGAGTCAAGCTCCTTCTTATCTCCCGCCGGTGGCACCGTGGGCGAACCAAAAAATGTCAGGAGAGAGACCGTGCCCATCTTCCTCTGCATCAACGTTGTTCTCGCAGCCACAGCAGCAGCGGGCGCCAGGCGCTGCCCAATCAGACTGGGATCTCACGTCGACGTTAGCACTACAGCATCTGATGAGCAAGAGCCCTGATGCACTGTCTACCCTGTGGCAATCCCATCTTTTGCAACAGATGGGCAAGGCATCTTCAACACCCAATCTGCCGCCGGAATTGTCCTCGAATGAGCCCAGCTCGTCGTCCTCCGCCAATGAGCACCCACTTCCTCCTATGCAGCCGTTGCTCCCCACATCGGCGGAGTCCAAGCGCGCGAAGCCTGAATCACCGTCATCAGCTGAATCGCAACAGCAGCCTTCACCCATGGAGAAACAAGACCCAGATGTGTCTGTGACTATTCCTAAAGCTGGTGCTTCAACAGCGCAAGCGTCGGATCGTGTAAAGCTCGCGAATACAGGCAACTCACAGACGGACGCAGAGACAAATCGACTTGCTTTAGAAGAAGACAAGCGCCGCCGAAACACCTTGGCCAGTGCTCGTTTCCGTATTAAAAAGAAGCAGCGCGAAGCTGCCCTGGAGATGTCTGCGCGTGAGCTGGAGAAGCAGGTGAATGAGCTGAAGCAAGAGAATGAGCGTCTCCGCTCAGAAAATGACTGGCTGCGTCGCTTAATCATGTCGCGTCCGGAGACGCAACCTGGCTTCTTCAATGTTCTGAACAATACAAGCGGAAGCGCCAGTAACAGCAATGGAAATCAGTCTTCGCCCATCCCATTACCCCCTTTTGACTCTACTATGCAAGCGATCGTCCAACATGCATCCACCGCAAATCGCGAGGGCACGCGCGGTCTCTAATGTATCTGTCTCTTATACACATCTCCGAGCCCACGAGACTAAGGCGAATCT
>ERZ1030833.215-NODE-215-length-7772-cov-5.179215_pt1 | contig 7772 bp, 8 predicted proteins | sample MGYA00517300_ERZ1030833 | MGnify/ENA primary metagenome ERZ1030833 (study PRJEB33718, sample SAMN03159658) | human skin metagenome | collected 2014-05-20 | study: EMG produced TPA metagenomics assembly of the PRJNA266117 data set (Human skin bacterial metagenome and...
CTACACTATCCTCTTCGTCGGCAGCGTCAGATGTGTATAAGAGACAGCATCGGGATGGTCGTGCCGATGGGAAAGCTGTGGCCATCGACCGACACCGCATAGGACAGCAAGTCGTCACAGGTTCGGTTGACCACAATGGAGTCTGACGCGGTGGTCGGGTCGTTCATAGGTATCTGTACAAGTGTCACCTCGCATTGATCCGTCAGATTGCTGACCAGCGGCCCACTGCGGAATACCGTCGCACGTAGCAAGTAGACTACATGCCCAAAATCGGCGTGCAATGAAGGCGGCAAGTCGCGCGGTAGTGAGATGCTGAATGGATAATCATACTGGCCCTTTCGGAGTTCGAACCACTCCGCCGGCACAGCGGAAGACGGTGCGCTGCTGGACGAAGACGCCGCATTTTGCTCCAGCATAGGTGCCGATTCTGTGATAGGCGATGTTTTTGTCGGGCGAAGTCCCTCGATGATGCCACGCACCGAGCGTAAGGGTATGGGCGACGGGCGGTTCGGAATCACAGGCCGCTCGCGTTCGCGCGACTGTTCTCGCACCTCCTCAGGCCACATGTACCGCGGCGTATTAGTGCCACGTCCTGGCTGTGGTTGTGCTGTTTCGTGACGCGCCTCGAGGGGCGTAGTGCCAGGCATGAGGGGTGTGCCTTCCCCTGAGCGAAAAATGCTCGTTTTTAGCCGCAAAATCTCAATTTGCTCAATGACTTCGATGCCATTTTGCTTTAGGCCCTCAGGCCAGTCTGTCCGTGTCATGCCCGTGAGCGTAATGCTTATGTCCTTGACGCGTGTGGACTTGCTCAAAGTGAGGCGCACGATGCCACGCACCTGCGGCGGGGATGTGTCCTGCTCTGAAGGCGATGTGGCGTCATGTGCTTCATTCTCTGACGGGGATACCTGGCTCTGTGCGTGCAAAAAGACGGCCGGCTCCGTTACTGCGTCAGCAACCCTTTACGAACGTATGATCTCAACGCCGGTCGGCATGTTGGAGGCCCGTGGCCCCTGGAATGATGGTCCGCAAAAATCGGACGACCCCTGTCACATGGCCGACAACTCGCCCGACCGCTGAAAAAGGGCGTAATTCCACGTTAGGGCCGCGCACAACTTGGTTTTGCCACATCATGTCTCTGTCCGCGGCAGCAGCTCTGCCGCCCCTGCTGATCACGCCCAAGCAACTAGCGGCGCGTATAGCATCCAAGCAGTCCCTGTGTATTCTTGACGCTACCTGGTTCCTCAGGATGCCGAATGCGCCTGTGCGGAATGCGCACGCCGAGTACCTCCAGGGCCCCCGTGTGCCTGGCTCACTGTTTTGGGATGTGGATGCCGTGGCCACGACGGGCGAGTCCGTGATGAACTTGCCGCACATGATGCCAAGCGGCTCCATGTTTGCTGAGGCCGCTGCTGCCAAGGGTATCACTAGCGATACACACGTGGTGGTGTATGACAGGCACGGTATTTTTTCGGCACCCCGCACGGCGTTCACGTTCTCGGCCTTTGGTCATCGTGCCGTGTCCGTGCTGGACGGTGGACTTCCAGCCTGGATTGCTGCAGGCGAGACCCTCGATAGCCAAGCGCTGTCAACGGACCCTGTGCCGCCCAAGGCCTCGTACCCTGTTCCCACGCTCGAAAGCGGCCGGGTTCGCTCGTTTGAAGAAATGTTACACAACACGACACTTGGCTCGAATGCACAGGTGGTTGTTGACGCTCGCCCCCAGGCCCGCTTCGACGGCACAGCGCCGGAGCCGCGGTCCGACATGGCCTCGGGTCATATTCCGAACTCGCTGTCCCTACCGTTTTCCGCCGTCCTTGATACGCACGAATTGGACGGACGGACGTACACAACCATGAAGCCACAGCACGAGCTCTGGAAGATTGTCGCTTCCATCCTTGGCGAAGAGGGTATGGAGAAGGTGCGCCACGACGGCTCGGCCAAGGGCTCCGTCGGCGTGACGTTCTCGTGCGGCAGTGGTATGACAGCTTGCATTTTGTGGCTTGCACTCCAGCAGCTCGGTATCAATGGGGCTATTTACGACGAGAGTTGGTCCGGTTGGGGCCGCCGGGCTGCGAAAGGCCAGGCGCCCGTGGAGAAGACATAGTCGCTAGGCCGCCACTTGATCGTAGTGCACGCCATTCAGCGATGCACCCTTCATAGTGCGCTTTACATGAGCATGGAAGTTTTGCCTGTTGCGCCGCAGCTCTTCCGCCGCTTCCTTGTTGAGGGGGTCGTCCGCATTCGGATCGAGGAAGAGGAAAAGCAGGCCGACGGTCACAGAATTGAGATTCAAGATCGGGTTCCACTCTTCGCGCAAGATGTTCAGGCATACATTCCCATCAAGGTCAAGATTGGGATGGTATACCCGTTGGAGGCACTTGACTTTCGGTGGATCATGGGGGTAGTTATCGTTCATCGCGATGCGAAATCGAAATGTGCCGCCCTCGTAGATGCCCTCATCTGGACGCACGATGAGCTCGAGCTGCATGATGGATGCGGGGTCAGGAAACTGGACCTCCATAGTAGGTGGCAGGTCGAGCTCAGAAATGTCTGCGTAAGATCGACAACGACGCACCTTTCTGCATACGTATGAGCGCAGGCGAAGTCTTTGGCCTCTGTTTGCGTGCCTCTTCAGCCTCTCTGCGCTGGCTCCATAGCTAGGCGGTCAGTGTAGCCACCACATACATTGATCATCGTCCAAGGCCGTCATCATCAACGCAGGCAGCGTCGCAGGGCCCCTGCTGACTAAATTTCCGACCACGTCCGTTTGGCCATCGTTTTTCTTCTACCGACCGACCATGTCAGCCGCACCAACAGAAGTGGGGGGAGGCGTGTCTCAGACGACGGAGGCGCTGCAAGCCAAGCTCGAGGAGACGAAGATCTCTGAGGAAAAGCCTGTGACGGCTGAACAGGACGAGCAAGACGATCAGGACGACGACGAGGCGCCTGTGGCTGGTGGTGACGCCGACAAGAAGAAGAAGAAAAAGAAGAGTGGCAACAAGAAGAAGAAGAGCAAGACGGTAAAGGCTGCGGTGCAGCAGACAGATCCTCCCACTATTGGACTGACGAAAATGTTCCCCAACGGGCAGTTTCCCGTGGGTGAGATCCAGCCGTACGATGAGTCCAAGTTCCTCGACGAGTCGCGGAAGCGTGAAACAGGCGAAGAACGCCGTGAGCGCGAACGACTTGTGCAGCAGCAAGAGGGCTTTGATTACAATATCATACGCCGCGCTGCTGAGGTGCATCGCCAGGTGCGTCAGTACGCCCAGCGCACCATTAAGCCAGGCATGTCGATGACAGACATTGCGAACATGATTGAGGATGGCACGCGCACGCTCGTCGAAGCGAACGGATTCAGCAGCGGCATTGGCTTCCCAACGGGTCTGAGCTTAAACGAGGTTGCCGCGCACTACACGCCGAACGCGGGTGACAAGCGCGTCCTGCAGAGCGGCGACGTTCTCAAAGTCGACTTTGGTGTGCATGTGCAGGGCCGTATCGTTGACAGTGCCTTTACTTTGAACTTTGAGCCGACGTATGACCCGCTTCTCGCGGCCGTCAAGGCAGCGACGAATGCCGGTATCAAGGCGGCGGGTATCGACGCACGCCTCGGCGAGGTCGGTGCTGAGATTCAGGAGGTGATGGAAAGCCACGAGTTCGAGGCAGAAGGCAAGACGCACCAGGTCAAGTGTATTCGGAACCTACAAGGCCACAACATTGAGCCATGGCGTATCCACGGTGGCAAGTCAGTGCCGATCGTGGCTGTGCCGAACCTCGACGAAAAGATGGAGGAGGGCGAGTACTTTGCCATTGAGACGTTCGGCTCCACGGGCCGTGGCTATGTCGTCGACTCGGGTGAGTGCTCCCACTATGCTCGTAAGGCGACGCCGCCGAGTGTGCCGCTGCGCATCAACAGCGCGCGCCAGCTGCTCTACACGATCAACAAGAACTTTGGCTCGCTACCCTTCTGCCGCCGCTACCTCGACCGCCTGGGCGAGCAAAACTACCTGCTTGGTCTGCGCCATCTCGTGTCGCAGGGTATTGTACAGGACTACCCACCACTCGCCGACGTGCCTGGCTGCATGACGGCCCAGTTCGAGCACACCATCCTCCTGCGCCCCACGTGCAAGGAAGTCGTGTCGCGTGGCGACGACTACTAAGGAGCCGAGCGCCGCACCCAAAAGATAGACTGACACAACATGTACGAAGCCAAGCAAATCGCGCCGAACGTAGCCAGCTGCACCATCGTCGCCATGGATGCATCGCCGATCGGGATGCGCGCAGTGCTCGTCGTCTCGGCGCGCGGCGCACTGGGCGCCTCGTACAGCGTCAAAGGCGCCGTGTGCCGCTCGAACGAGGCTTGGAGGTGAGTATGGGTGGGGGGCCAATAGAAGGACACGTCGAGTTCGTCGGCGTCGGCCCACGGCTGGCGCTCGGGGCATGCGCTAAAGAAGCGCGGCTCGTCCGGAAGCAGATGTACATGTGCGTAGTGCTGGGCGCGCCATGCACGAGCGGAGCGAAGGCCGCGCTTCACGCTAGGTCGAAGAGCCTGCCACGCCTGCTGAGCGGCTTCAGGTAGCCACGTGGGTAGGGATAGGGCGTCGAGCCATGTCGCATCGTCAACATCGAACGCCCTCGGTGGTATGTACCGCACATGCAGCGGCACGGACACATGGTCAGCGCTGCCAAAGTCGAGCAGCAAGGCTGTATGCTCACATGCGTCGCCCTCACACGGCCGCTCAGCGTCGTGCTCCTGCGTGCCCTCCCACCATGTGCGCGGGACTTTTTCCACCGAAGCGAAACGCTGTGTCCGTCTTGCCCAGCCCACGGGCTTCTCAAGCTCTAGCGGGCCAAGCAGCGTCGCATTCACCGACGGCGGCAGTCGCGCAGTATATGGGTCATAGTACACCACGGGGGGCAGCGGCACGACGGCCATAGCGCGGCAGGCGGGCATTGAACGCGGCGGATAAAGCGTCAGCTGCGGCGCATACGATTCCACATGATCCCAGCGGTAGTGTCCCCCGCTGTCCATGACGTGGGGAGGCCGCGTACCCTGTGGAGAGCCGCACTGTCAGGTACTTCACGTGGAGTCCACGTGTGTTGGAACGCGTGGCCCTCCGGCGGCTCGCCGGGGCCAGGGACCTTGGCCACGATGACCTCGACCGAAGACGACAGTGCCGTATCGGACTCAGAGGAGTGCGAAACGACCATAGAGCTTTCGCGACCTGTGCCTGCGCCAGATCCCGTGAAACAGCAGCAGTTCCAGCAAAAGGTGGCATCCACGCCCCTGGGCTCGACGTCCGATGGCCTGCTGGCCTTGCTACGTGACCACCCGGAGCTCGTGTCGACGAAGCTCGCCGCGGCTGCCGAGCGCAATCTGCCAGACGAGACGGTGACTGCACCGCGCGTTGGATCTTCAACGTCTAGCTACGCACAAGCCCTGCATGAAGGCGGTAATGTCACGAGCACCCTGTTTCCGAACCAAGACATGGTCCTGTCGCCCAGCCTTGCGCCAACGACGAGCATGAGTCGCGGCAGCTCGCAGTACTCGCTGCCTGACATGGCGATGGCAACGCTGAGCTCAGTGAGCGATCCAACCATCCACACATCGGTCTTGAAACAGTCGTCCAAGAAAAAGATCTCGCGATCCATGTCGATATCCCGCAATCTGGGCGAGCAGAGCCACAAACCGGATCACAGCGAAAAGATCGTCGTGGCCATGGTCGGCCTTCCCGCACGTGGCAAGAGCTACCTGAGCAACAAGCTCATGCGGTATCTCCGCTGGCGCGAGTACCAGGTGCGTGTCTTTAACGTCGGGCAGCTGCGTCGGGCGCGTGCGTTTGAGCACACGGCATCGTTCTTCAATTCTGCGAATGTGGAAGCCGTCAAGTCGCGCGATGCACTCGCACACGAGTGCCTGGATCAGCTTATTTCATGGCTGAAACAAGGAGGCAATGTCGGCATCCTCGACGCGACGAACACGACCAAGGCTCGGCGCAAGCAGATCGCCGACCGCGTCGCGGAAGAATCGGGGATGCGTCTCGTGTTCCTCGAATCTATCTGCACAGACCCGAAGGTCGTCGAAAAGAATGTCGAGATCAAGGTGCGCGGCACCGATCCCGACTATGCCAAGGCGACGCGAGAGCAGGCCAAGGACGACTTTTTGCGCCGCATTCAGTACTATGAGGCAGTGTATGAGCCGCTCGATGCAGATGGCACAGAAAGACCCTACACGTACTGCAAGATTGTGGATGTGGGACGCAGTGCGACCATGAATCAGATCGCCAGTTACCTCGAGTCGCAGATCGCCTTTTACCTGCTCAACCTACACATTGCGCCACGTAACATTTTCATGTCGCGGCACGGTGAATCGCAGTACAATGTCGAGGGCAAGATCGGTGGTGACGCGGACCTCTCGGAGCATGGCTGGGCGTATGCGCGTGCGCTGCCGCAGCTTATCCGGGACCATATCGGCGATGAGCCGCTGACTGTGTGGCACAGCTCGCTGCGCCGTACCGCCCAGACAGCGAGCTTCCTCAAGTACCCCAAACTCGTATGGAAGTCACTCGATGAGCTCGACGCCGGAGTGTGCGATAGCATGACGTACAAGGAGATTGCCGAGTTTTACCCCGAAGACTATGCGAGTCGCGACGAAGACAAGTTCAATTACCGCTACCGTGGCGGCGAGAGCTACCGTGATCTGGTGGAGCGACTCGAGCCGGTGATCATGGAGCTTGAGCGGCAGGATAATATCCTTATCATTGGGCACCAGGCGGTTCTACGTGCGCTCTATGCGTACTTTATGGGCTACGATCAGCATGATCTGCCGTACATCAAAGTGCCGCTGCACACCGTCATCCAACTCACACCCAAGGCGTACGGATGCGACGAAAAACGGTATGCACTCCCAATCGAAGCTGTTGATACCCATCGAGAGCGCCCGGCACACTCCCTCTCGAATTCGATCAGCGACCTACGCACCGAGGAAAACAAGGATCCCTCCTTCACGGCTGCCACGAGTCCACCGCCCTCACAGCAGCGCCCCTAGCGCCAGTGCGACATGCGCAACTCCTCGGCCATCCGCTGCTGCATCTTGGCCGTCACAAGAGGACCCCAGTACGCCGCAGGATCCGCGCGCGGTGCGAGCACATGCTGCTCGTGACGACGTGCCTGTGGCCGTGTGAACAGCGCGACGTTGTTGTAGTCGAGCGGGAGTCGTGGATCCCAGCGCACGATTTGACCTGTAGCAAGTGTATCGTACGGCGGCACGACAGAGCGGCCCCGGAATATTTCCTCAAAGATGTAGCCAATATCATTCACGCTGAAGGGGATCCGCAGTCGTGGCGGCGGACCCTTGTCGTTCGTCGCGTGGTACGTCGGCGGCACGTCGGCCTCCGACAATGGCCGGCGATTCGATGGGACGCGGTGCGTCGTTTCGTCCACGGGCGGCGAAGGGTACCGCGACTCGGTGACGTTGAGGTCGGCAAAGAGCTTCTCATACAGCTTACGACGGCCCTTGATGTTCAGTGGCTCGAGCTTGTGCTTGGCCACATCACACAGAATGTAGGTAGCAGCAGCCAGGCCAAACATGGCGGGTATCGGGCCCAGGACAGGAAGAATGCGTACACGAAAGTCTTCAAAAGCGGCCAGCTCATGGACAGGGCCTTTGTCAAACTCCTCATCCGGGAGCGGCAGGAGATGAGTGTTCGATTTTTCCGTGGAGTATACACCTGTCTCTTATACACATCTCCGAGCCCACGAGACTAAGGCGAATC
>ERZ1030833.222-NODE-222-length-7690-cov-6.394892_pt1 | contig 7690 bp, 7 predicted proteins | sample MGYA00517300_ERZ1030833 | MGnify/ENA primary metagenome ERZ1030833 (study PRJEB33718, sample SAMN03159658) | human skin metagenome | collected 2014-05-20 | study: EMG produced TPA metagenomics assembly of the PRJNA266117 data set (Human skin bacterial metagenome and...
ACGGCCTCTGCCTAGATACCCACCATAGCACGCGCCGTGCCCCCGCGGTGCCTGGCCACGAAGTAGGTCGAGGTGTGTCTCCACGCAAACACCACGTGACGTCGACGCGATCCGTGGGCGTGTGTTGGTCTCCCCCTGACTCCCAGACTGCATGCCACCGACGCGGACGCGATCGGCTTCGCCGCAGCGCGTGCGTGCACGCCGCGTGGGAGACGCGGGTAGCCGCGCTCCCGCCAAAGCACCACAGGCAGCTTCGTCTGATATGCGCCATCTCTTTGCTCTCGAGGCTCAGCGCATGCAAGCGACGCGTCTTCGAGAGCGGGCGGCGCAGGAGCAGCGGCGTGAGCGCACGCGTACTTTGGATGAGCAACTGGATGAGGAGCGCCGGATTGCGAAGGAAAATCGACCACCAGGTCATGAGTGGCGTGGATACCAAGACTATGAAGTCGAGCTATTGCGAGCACAGTGTGAGGAGCAAGTAGCGTCGCTGCAGGCTGATGTGCTAGCTCGTGACGAGGAAATCAAGAGGCTACGAGACTTGCTGGAGCAACATACACAACAAGCATCAGAGCAAGCGTCGGCGCAGCATACTTGGGCAGCACGCGTCTCTGATCTCGAGGCACAGCTTCGGACGCACGATGCACGGACGCAACAGCTGCGTACTGAGGCATCGGATGCCCTCGCGCATACCCGTGATCTTGAGGCGCGCCTAGCTGAGGCTGATGCATTAAGGCGTCACTTGCACAACCAAGTCCAGGAACTGCGTGGTAATGTGCGTGTCTATGCCCGAGTAAGACCCGCGGCGCGTGCTGATCCCGTGGCCGAATGGCGGTATCCTGACGCGGCGCTTCTTGCGACGCAGCTCGAGGTGCATGTGCCATCGGAGAGCGCGATGGGCCATGCATCCGTCAAGACGCACGCCTTTGCGTTCGACCACGTATTTCCACCTGCGGCGACGCAGTCGGATGTGTTTGCTGAAGTCTCAGATTTGCTGCAAAGCGTGCTGGATGGCTACCATACGACCATCTTTGCCTACGGGCAGACGGGGTCAGGCAAGACACACACGCTCGAAGGCGGTGCAGGCATCGACTGGCAGCATGCTGCCCACGCCTTGGACAACGATGCCGGTCTGATTCCACGTGCTATGCACATGCTGTGGCGCACCGCCGAAAAGCAGCGCACACATGGCTGGTCATACACCTTTGAGGCCCAAATGGTCGAAGTGTACCTTGACCAGGTATCTGACCTGCTCAGCGATGCATCGCGCCGTTGTGAGATCAAGCACACACCGACACACACGCATGTCGAGCATGCGGCCGTGGAGCCCCTGGCAAAGCCAGAGGACGTGTATGCGCTTCTGGCGCGCGCGCAAAAGCGGCGCCAGGTGGCAGCAACGCGAATGAATGAGCGTTCAAGCCGCAGCCACTCGATTTTCGCGCTGCGTGTGCATGGCGAATGCACACGGCCGGATGCCACGGCCACTACGCATGCTACACTCAATCTCGTGGACCTAGCCGGCTCTGAGCGCCTCGCGGCAAGTGGCTCAGCCAACGATGCACAGCGCCTGAAAGAGGCGCAAAGCATCAACAAGTCGCTCAGCAGCCTCGCGGATGTCATTTCCGCCCTGGCAGCTCAGGCCAAGCATGTCCCCTACCGAAACTCGACACTGACATGGCTCCTGAAGCCGTCGCTCAGCCGCGGCGCAAAAACGTACGTACTATTCACTTACAACCCACTACAGGCTCATGCTGCTTGCACTCTCACCTCTCCAAGCGCACCTGAGCGAAACTTTGTGTTCCCTGCGCTTTGCTGCACAAGTACATGGCACACACCTCGGACCACATCGACATCCCCCACGGCCCTCTTAGGCCGCCGCAGGCGTCTCCTTCGAGGCCGTCTTGGCCTGCAAGGCCGCAATCTTCTCCTCGACCTTCCGCATATTTTCCTGTGTCTGATGCGGCTGGTTCGACACAAAGTACTCGCGCTTCAGCTTGATGTTGTCCACGAGGCGCGGAACGTCAGCCTGGTTCGTGGGCGGCGGGATACTCAGGCTCAGCAGGGCTGACAGCATGCCAAACGGCACGTTGAACGCGCCACCAGCCTCGTCGCTGCCGTGCGCCTTGGCCGCCTGTTGGCCGCTCTTCTTACCCTTGCCCTTCTTCTTGCCCGTGCCCGTGCCGGCAAAGTAGTCATCTTCATCGCCCTTCTTGCGAGCCACAACAGCGCCCTCCGGCACAGTCGCATCCGGCTTAGGCACCTCGGGCTGCGAGTTGGACGCGGACTGTGTCACATTCTCCCCCTTCGTGTCTTCTTCGGATGCACCACTGAAATAGCGGATCAGCACATCGCAATCCTCAATTTCCTTGGCGAACGCAGGCAGCGCGGCATCCTCACGCAGAGCCTGGATCTCGGCCTCCTGACGCATCCTGTCGGCTTCTTCGCGCTCCTTTCGCTGAGCCTCTTGACGACGCTCGCGTTCCGCACGCACACGCGCAAAGAACTTGTCGTTCTCGGCGTGGTACGCAGTGAGACGGTCACGGCGGGCCTGATACAGCTCGTCCAGGTGCTTAGACAGCGCCGTGCGCTGCGACAGTAGCTTGCCACGGTTGCCAAACAACTTTTCTTGCTCCTTGGACAGCTCGTCCATCTCCGCCTTGATCTCCTCGTAGCGCTTGTTGGCCGCTGCCATTTCGGGATCGTCAAGCGACAAGCGCAGGTCAGCGACATGCGCGCGGAGCTCATCGATCTCCTTTTGTTGCTCGCCGAACTGTTCCACAGACTTGCGCGACCTTTTCAGCGTCGAGATGTCATTCAGCGCCTTGCGCTCCTCGACAATCTTCATAGAGCCGGACTCGATTTGCGCTTCAATCTGCGCCACCTGAGCGTCCAGCTCCGACACAGACTTGAATGGAGCCTTCGACTTGGCCTGCTGCAGCGCCTTGATCTTGTGCGCGATGTCGTCCTGCACCTGCTTTAGCTCGTCAAACACCTTGCCACGAGTGCCCTTACGGCCAGCCTGCTGATTACGCAGTGCCGTGAGCTCATCCTTCAGAGCACTTCGGCGCTTACCTGACGGGGAATCAGCCAGCGATTCACCAGACAGGGCAGCACGGATCTGCGCGATCTTGGCGTGTGTCTGGTCTATCTCCGACTTGAGTCGGTCCATTTCACCATTGTGGTGCTTTTGGTCCGGACGACCACCTGGCTGCTTCACAATCTCAACGGTTGGTGTCGGCGCAGCAGCCACTGCACCATGGGTCTTTGTCGAGTCTACCATGCTTCAATGAACGCTCCAGCACAATTCACGCTTCGCACTGAACAGCCGTGGGGGGTATCGTTTCACCACACGGCGCCCCTCGTTTCTGTACGCGCCCACTTCTTCGTTTTATCACGTGATATATACGTGGCGTGCCGCCTGGTGCTAAGGAACCTGCTTGGAGGCCTGGTGTTGGGCGTGGCGCAGCGCAAGCTTGGATTGCAGTTCATGCCATTCGCCGTCGAGAGAAGATAGGAGCTCGGCGGGTGGCTCAGGCGCTGGTGCCTCACTCGTGAAATAGGGGCACTGGAGTGCCTCGCACATGCTCAGACGCCGCCGAGGGTCGTACGCAAGAAGTCCTTGCGCTAACGACATTGCTCCTTCCGTGAGCAAGCCACCAAAGTCGCTGTGAAACGTTCCCACAGTAGAGGAGCTTTGGGTATCTTTCGAGGCATCGTTCTTGTGTTCGAGTCGCATGAGCTCGTACCACGGCATATATTGGACGTCTGGCCACGCCTCAGGCGATAGTGGACCGAGCACTCGCGTCATGACCTGCAACTGGTGAATTTCATCACGACCCTGGAATACTGCACGACGCTGAAAAAGCTCGAGAAAGAGGCAGCCCGCGCCCCATGCATCAACTTCCGCGCCGTATTGCGTGGCGCCAAGAAGCAGCTCTGGTGGCCGATACCACAGCGTCACAACACGGTTCGTATAATCACCCTTCTTGCGCTTGTAGTACGTTCGTGCAAGACCAAAGTCGGCAATTTTGAGTATGCCTTGCCGGTTCAGCAGCAAGTTTGATCCTTTTAGATCACGGTGTAGTACAGCTCGATAGTGCAGGTAAGCCAAGCCACGAAGCAGCTGCTGCGCTAGAGACTTGATATGCGCGTGCGTAAAAGACACTTCCGGATGCACGAGTAAGCCATTCAAATCATGCTCCATGTACTCAAACACCATGTATACAGATCCCGTGCGGCTCGTCATAGTCTCGTGCAAACGAATCACGTTTTCATGGCGTAGCGCCTGAAGCAATTTCATCTCACGCATAGATGTGACAGGGAAACCTTCTCTCGCATTGTCCATTCTGATCTTTTTTAGGGCCACCAATCGGCTCGATGAGCCAGCACTTGCCTTGTACACCTGGCCATACGTGCCCTCGCCTACCTGCGCAACAATTTCGTAGGCATCAACAAGAGAAGACGTGGTGTCTGAAGGAGCACGTTCGAGGCGACTGGGCTTGGGTTTCATCGGCGGCGGACCTGGAGGCGGAGGAGGCGGTTTCGCTTCCTGAGCATCCGGTGTTGTTTCATGCTGCTGAGGTGGCGCCTCATTATTTCCTGATCGCCACCTAGAAGTAGGCGTATGCCGTGATCGATCAAAGTGTCCATGCGCAGACAAGTCATGATTTTGTCTGCGAGTCAAGTGACGATTCTCGTCGCGAAGTGGCGGTTTTGAGCGGTCGAAGCGAGTAGAGGGTGCCTGTCGAGGAGGAGGCGGCGTATTATCGCGTCGACGCTTTCGATCTGGTTCGTCTGAGCGTCCATGTGGGTATCGATGCCACGACCTGCCGCTGGCGCTACTCTGCGACGGAGAGAATGACCGATGGTGGCTGTTGTAACGTGGGTGCGTTTCCGCCTCAGGAGGCGGTCGTGGATGGGCATATCGGGAGTTACTACGCCATGAATTCTCATGGCGACGCTGGTACGGGCGCTGGCCAGGCGCATGTGCTCCGCGCCCGCGCGCATTTTCCTGCCGCATTGTGACGCACGCTTAATCGTACGCCGATGAAATGCTCAGCACGCATCTTTCGAGGCGAGATTTTGTCCACGTGACTTGGACGCTTAGGCGCCGACTTTTTTGGATCCGCCACCTTGAAGCGAGTCGTTCTTGTGCGTGGCTTGTCCGAGTAAGCGCTGTACCTTGCCGTTGAATTGGGTAGAAGAGATCCAGATCTACTGTTACATATGGAAGAACTGGAATTTCTTGATTCTCAAAAGCTTCAAGCGCATTCTATGACGAGTACATCGACGGACTCGGACGCCGCCACTCAACCGCCACCGCGTAAGAGAACCAAGGCGCATAGCTGTAATTCCTGCCGCCGAAGAAAACTCAAATGTGATCGTGGGTGGCCTTGTGGTGCGTGCAGAGACAGAAATGAAGCGCACCTGTGCACATGGCAAGAAGGTGTCGTGCCAGAGCGTGTTGGGCGGGATGCACCCGACAACATGATGCTGATTCAGCGCATGGCATCGCTTGAATCCAAATTCGATGCTCTTTTGGACAAGATCGATCGAATGGGAGACAGTAAGTCTGGCAAAGAATTGAGTACTGTACAGAGCGAGACGCATAATTTGGAAGAGATGCAGTCGAATAGCATCTCCGACGCATCCTTCATGCTCAGCATGTTTCTACAACCGACCGATTTAGCACAGCGCAGGCGCGTCCTATCAAGAATGTTGCTAAATACTCCCAACATTAAGCTTTTGGCCTCAATTCTCGACTCGTTCAATGGGCAAATGCACTGGATCAATTGTATTGTGGACAAAAAATGTGTCGAGGCCTACCTGAACGATGTTGTGCTTCTCCAAAATGAGGTGATGCACAAGAAAGATTTTGTGGAAAAGCTCAATAAAGATGAACTTACGCGATACATATATTCAGTGTCGTCCTGTTTGGCCATTTGCTCCCTTTCGCTAGTCATTTCGCGAGACACGAAACTAGACATTCTGCGCAATGACAAAGATTCGCTCCCCTTGTTTCAGCGCTACATTCGTGAGTCTCTTATTGGCCTTTCGTCATTACCCGTGCTGGACGAGCCCAATATCAACTTTGTCATCATCATGGTCACCCTGGTGTGCTGTTTGGGCTTTTCCCGGTCGCCAGGCATGGCCAGTTGTTTGATTGGACACGCGGTTCAAGTGGCATTTTTACTCGACATGGATGTAGAGCCGCCTCCCGACATGCCATTTGAAGAGGCTTCGAGGAGTGTGCAGGTATACTGCGTCCTTTGTACGCAAGACTGGTTCGCGACCATGACAATCAAGCGGTACCCGCTGATTCCCTTCGACAAGGAACGTTTTCCCTCCATCTTTGGTACCACAGAACAGCGATCTAAGTATTTGACACCATACCAGCAACTCAAGTTCAAACTGGCGCACTTGTACTGCCGTTCATCGCCACTCATGATGCCAAGGGCAGAGAATTACGCCTACATTTGCCAGCTGCACGATGAGGCCATGGAAATTTTGTCGGTGCTGCCCAGCATGTGGCCCTCTACAAGTGATCATGCCGTGAATATGTTCGAGTCGTCCGAGAACTTGCATCGCATGATCGGGTTAGGTGCTGTGCATTACCTCTTACTGCGCATTCACCTGCCTTTTTACATGCGTGGCTGGAATGATTCGAACTACGTCACGTCGCGTGAGACGTGTTACAGTAGTGCCCGGAGTCTGCTGCACTTATTCCGTCAAGCGTTCAGCTGGAAAGTCGGCAAGTCACAGAATGGCGATCCATCCGAGACGCTTGTCCCTGACGATGTTTCTGTGCCAGCGCGCATGTGGTACTTTAGTCATTGGTGCACAGCTGCCGCACTTCTACTGTTGAAGCATCTCGCCATGCTACATGAGCGCAGTGGTCAGCAGAGTTGGGATCATGAGCGCGAGTGTATCGTGGTGGATCTGTGCATCATGAGCCGCCTTTTTCAATATCTTTCGTCTATATCGAGTTTTGCTCGAGAAGGCTACGATGCCATGCAACGTGTAGCGTCTCATGCGCTCCACAATGATCATGAGGCCAAACCTTTATCTGGCGAGAATTGTGTTACGCACTGGGCAGATCGTATCATGCCCAGCAGGACGGGCTCGCCTTCCTTCGAACCCATGTCGGTTCTAAGCACACTGTCTAAGCGCAACGAGTTTAAGTACATTCCTGATAAGGGCCAAGAAAGGGCAGCTTCCAACAGCGGCTCAAGCGATTCCTCGCTCAGCTCTGCAGTTTATCCTCCCACTCGAAGCCCTGGCTTCTCCACGCCCTCCAAGTCGGTGTCTGATTCCACGTCGCCGTCCGTGTCTGATGAAGAGCTCGACACGTTTTGGGCGAAGTTTGTGGGCCCTACGTCCAAGCAGGGATCGATGATCAGCCCTCTATCCTTGGATATGAATGCTTCATCCGGATTGCCCGAGCCGTCTGCATTCTTGATGCAGTCCCATCATTCAGCCCCTGTGCGCGTGGATCCTGATATGGCCCTTATGTTCCAGCAGGAATTTACCGAGTCTGACCCTTTGCACCTAAATTCGAGTACAATTACGCCATTCACGGACGACTTCTTGCGCTCCATGGATCTTTCTTTCGCTCTGGACCCAAGTCCTGCCACGGTACCTATTCCCCAGACATGACGATAGCCATGTAGATGTCCGACTCGTGCATGTGGAG